>ENA-OWOZ01000771-OWOZ01000771.1-bioreactor-metagenome-genome-assembly--contig:-NODE-771-length-36081-cov-23.885874_pt1:5000-7500 | contig 36081 bp, 32 predicted proteins | sample MGYA00238140_ERZ651804 | MGnify/ENA primary metagenome ERZ651804 (study PRJEB26910, sample SAMN07631232) | bioreactor metagenome | isolation source: Switchgrass digestor | place: USA... | reverse complement strand
ATTTTCTCTGGTTCCTGTAAATCTGTAGAAATCTGCTTTGATTAAATCAACATCATTTTTAACAGCTTCAAGGTAAAGGGTTTCATACATATCCAGTGCAACATAATCATCTGGTTCAACAATTCCAATATATTCTCCAGTAGCAGCATCCAGCCCTACATTCATAGTATGACCATAACCCGCATTGGGTTTAGAAATTACTTTTATCCTCTCATCCTTTTCAGCATATTCCTCCAATATGGACAAACTATTATCTGTCGAACCATCATTAACACAAATAATCTCTATATCTTGAATAGTCTGATTCACAACACTATCCAAACATTCCTCTAAATACATTTCCACATTGAATATAGGAATTATTATAGAAACACGTGGCCTATCCGAAGGATTCAAAGGATGTTGTTCAGCTTTATTAGTTCCTGAAATACATGAATCTACATTAAGATATTTTTCTTCCTTTTTTGCATTTTCAGACACAAAAAGGTTTTTCCTATCCCAATTAACATTCTTTTTGACAATTTTTACAGGGTCTCCCTCAACAATTACATTTTCTTCTGTAAATCTTTTAACCAAAGACTTCACACCTATAACTGTATTGTTAGATATACATGCTTTTTTGAGGATAAGACAATTCAAACACATGATCTTCAATAAACACATCTCCCTTATTCAGAAGTTCGAAATTTACTATATAATGTATACATGTCCAAAAGGAGTCTTATAATTACATAAGTTGCACATATACAGTAATCTTCAATGGTAACATTTAAATTCTTCTCTTGACTCTGAGAAAATCTTTACCTATCTTTATACTACCGTTATCAGCAAGATCTGTAGAAAAACATCTTATTCAATATCTATTTGTTTTGTTTTTATATTTACTTAGCAATTATTTTGGAGTGTTATGTGACTATAATAGAAAATAGGTCCTTTTCTATTTGATATGTTATTTTTTCTTCTAAATGTTACAGTCAATCCTTTGAATTCAAAAACGGTTTCTTTTCTGATTTTCATCGAAGATTTATAATTTTATAATCCCTTTTATCACGAATCTATTAACATTCTCAGGATGTGTTATAGCAACGCATCAAATTAAAAGTATTGAAAAATAATTTAATGAATTAATATTCTATTCTACCTCTGAAAAACAAAGCCCTGTGACTAATCCCCATAACTGTTCCAGTTACAGCTGATTGGTTTGATTGCTTGAAAAATGTGATCAATACTTATGATAAATCTTTTGAAGTTGATACTTTTAAATATTTATTAAACCCATCTTTTTCAGGAATTCAAAGTAGGTTTCCTAAGTTATGTAAATCTTCTTTATAAATAAAAGGCTTGTTTAAAAAATAAGTTCTTGTTGCGAGGGATTGTTTGAAACCAGAAACAATATCTTAAATGAATCGCCTGTTGTTTCATTATATCTAATATTTCTCAATGAAACTCTTTTATAAATCCCATTCCAAGTATTCATTATTGAAACGAAAAACATTATATAATTTCATGGATCAATAATGCGATTATAATTTTCGTTTTTCTTTCTCAGCTAATTCAGATATATATTTACGAAACTTTAAACAATTTTCTAATTTCTTAATTTTCTTATTAGATTGGGAAAGGGATTTTTCTAGATTTTTTATTCGATCCAAAAATTTCTTACCTACATTTTGTGGTGAGTTCATTTCAACCTGACGATTTGGGAATCTCCCTTCCTCTTTTCCATAAAGAACATAATGAACAAGGGGGTTCGTCTTAGATTTCCTCACATCACTATATTTCCTTAAATAATAATTCCCATCAAATTTTTTAGAAGGATTTCTTTTTTCCTTCCATCCATGATAAATATAATGATCCAATGGACTCACATTGGAGTTTCTAACATCCAAATAATTAGTCAAATAATAAACATCATCAAAAAGATTTAAAGAATTAATCTGCCCTCTAGCTTTATAAATTTTATAAATATTCCTAGGATTCAATTTTTCCTTCTTCAATATGTATAAAAAAGACAATAACTTATCAAATTTCCTTTTTTTATAAATTAAATCAGCACTAATTGTAGACATTAACCTATTATAAAGTTTTTCATCATAAAAATAACTTTTTGGATACTTATAAAACTCTAATTCCTTAAATATTCTATTTTTGAGTTCTGAAAGGATATGCTCAGATTTAGAATTGGTATCCACATGCCAAAAACAAAAATGAAGACTCCAGTTAACAAAACTCTGTTCAACTTCACTAAATAGATTTGATTTAATTAAATCTTCCTTTAAAGCCTTGATAGCATCGTAAAAACAAAGGGGATCTTCTTCTCGCGTCCGAGATAATGAAGTTATAACATTTACTCTATGATGTGCTAAAATTTTATCAACTATCGTTATTTTTTTGGCTTTAACAAGTGATAAAAAAACGAATAACATATCATTTGTACTTCTTAAATCTTGAAACTCTAAGTTATTTTCAAACACAAATGAAGATTTAAACAGCTTATCCC
>ENA-OWOZ01000763-OWOZ01000763.1-bioreactor-metagenome-genome-assembly--contig:-NODE-763-length-36249-cov-3.983910_pt1 | contig 36249 bp, 39 predicted proteins | sample MGYA00238140_ERZ651804 | MGnify/ENA primary metagenome ERZ651804 (study PRJEB26910, sample SAMN07631232) | bioreactor metagenome | isolation source: Switchgrass digestor | place: USA: Dartmouth... | reverse complement strand
AGGAGACATTATCAAAGCGCTGACAGACAGAAGCTATTTGATATGTTCCCATGGACGGTAGTTTTTCAAAAATGACCTAAAAACCTATCGACATGTTCCCGCGTACAGATACCATAAAGAATGTCCCACAGACATCAATTCCATCAACTCGAGCCAATTCGAATGCATAACTGCGAATACCAGAAAAAGCTGATTTAAATTAAGAATTAAAATTAAAAATTAAGAATTACAGTTGAAATACTCCGTATTTATTTTATTTTCATCAATTTTGAAAATATTGTGTTCCTTAGTAGCAGAGACTTTAGTTTCCGCTACGGAAGAAAGGGGAAATAGCTTATCTCGCAACTTTTTATCGTTAAATAATTACCTCTATTTTCCATAGATTTCCGCGTCTAATTATTCAACCTCGTGCAGTAGAATCAATATTAAACATCAGCCTCAAAAAAATCAGTGTAAATCTGTGTGCCCGAAAGGGCCTGCAGCTTTAATTGTGAGCGGAGCGAACATCAGTAGTGCCTTTAGGCATGTAATCTTTGTCTATTTTTTAATTCAATTCTATTAGGCTTAATCCAGATATCTTCCATTTACTTTCATAAAGTCTCATCTCTACCTGGTAACAGTAAATATCCCCAGGTGAGTAGCAATCACTAAAATTTCTGGAAAAAACTATACAGTCTTTAGCAATTGGCTTCCAATTTAAATAGGGAATATCTTCATGGGTTAAGATAGGTACACCCTCGCCAGCTTTAATAGCCAGGCAATTTAGTTCGGGTATATACCAGGTATATTCATCAACTATAGCTATAGCTAAATCATTGCTAAAAGCCTGGCTTAAATAATTAATAGCTTCTTCCCGGTTTTTAGCCTGCCTCAGCAATAAGTAGCCCTGCTTAACTTCTACTTCATTGAGAAAAGAGCTTAAGATAAAAAAATTTGCTAACATAGCCTTAAGTACTATATCTTTCTCTTCTTCCTGAATCCAAGGGGGGTTATTGGCAATTCCTGTATGCACTGTGGCCTGGATTATGGGGATAGAATTGAGGCTAGTCCCCCAAAAAAAGAAAAAAATCAAAATAAACAGGGTAAATTTAGCTCCTGACATTATATCCCCCCATGATAGCTGTTATTAGTATTATAACTAAATGGAAAAAAATAGCAATAACTAAAATGCCAGGATTAGTGAAGCAGGGGGACATAAGAATGTCCCCCTGCTTTAATCTTATACTTCATAAAAGCTGATCCCAAGTAACCCGGGACCGGTATGTACTCCCAGAGCGGGGCTAATGTCGGAATAAATGAGTTCCTTAATGTTAGGCAGCTTACGGAGTCTTTCCACTAATTTTTCCAACTCCTTTGCTGCACCACCATGCATGACAGCTAAGTTAATATGCTTTTCTTTAACTGCATTTTCTACTATCTCCACTAATTTTTCTATAGACTTATTCCGCCCTCGGCTTTTACAATAAACAAAGTATTTCCCCAATCGGTCTACTGAGATAATAGGTTTTAGATGTAAAAATTCACCCAGCATACTAGCTACGCGGCCAATTCGTCCGCCCCGGCGCAAATATTCTAAAGTTTCCAGTATATAATAAACCTCTATCTGAGGCATAATACGCTGAATATTATTAATTACCTTTTCGAAACTTAAACCATTAGCAATATTGCGCGCCGCATCCAAAATAATCCAGCCAGTTCCCATGGATAAGGTTTTAGTATCAATAACTTCAATAGTTAGGTTTTTAAAATTCTGGGCTACCATTTTTACTGCTTGTGCCGTCCCCGAAAGTTCTCCGGATATGTGTAAGGCTATTACATGGGTATAACCTTCCTGGTAAATCTTTTCAAAGGTTTCTTTTATTTCACTTAAAGGTGGCATAGCGGTAGTAGGGATTTCGGCAGGCATGCGCTGATAAACGTCTACGGGTTCGATATCTACTCGATCAGAGTACTCTCTATCTGGGTAGATTATCTTAGCTGCTATGACTTTAATACCAAAATGTTTTATTATTTCCCGAGGGAGATCACACATACTATCGACTAGGAGGGCTATTTTTTCCTTCACTTACTCAACTCCTTTAATATAAGTCATTCCTATTATACATGATAATTCCAGGACAGACATATTTTAAAATCATGGACTTCTGAATCAATATACTGGAAACTTGACAGCAACCGCGCGGTTAGCTAAAATTATTACTGTAAAGTGAAATGCCTTTACACATTGGAGAGCACATCATGTTGGAAAAGCGCAGCCAAATGGTTTTATTGAAGGACTTTTATGGTCCATTGTTAACTGAAAAGCAGCAGGATGTAATGAGTCTGCACTATGAAAATGATTGGTCTCTGGGAGAAATTGCTGATAATATGAATATTACCCGGCAGGCTGTTTACGATATTTTGAAAAGGGCGGAAAATGCCCTGGAGGAATATGAAAATCGCCTGGGGTTAGTGGCACGATTTATTAAAATTCGCCTTCGCTTGCAGGAAGTATATAAACTTATTGAGAAACAGCCCCAGTTAAAGGATAAAAACACTCTTTTACAATTATTAATAGAAGTAAACGATATGCTTTAAGTTATGTCAGGACAGTTTATGTCCCCCTAAGGAGGAATAACGTGGCATTTGAAGGTTTATCCAACCGATTACAGGATATATTTCGCAAATTACGGGGTAAAGGGAAAATAACTGAAGAAGATGTTAAAGTCGCTATGCGCGAAGTGCGCTTAGCCTTACTAGAGGCTGACGTAAACTTTAAAGTAGTAAAAGATTTTGTCAGCCGTATCCGCGAGCGAGCCGTAGGGCAGGAAGTATTACAGAGCCTTACTCCTGGACAGCAGATAGTTAAGATTGTTTATGATGAAATGACCGAGTTAATGGGCGGTTCGCAAAGCAAGCTTAATTTTACCGGACAATCCCCGGGTATTATTATGGCAGTGGGACTGCAGGGGTCAGGTAAAACCACTACTGTGGCCAAGTTAGGGAAAATGCTTAAAAAGCAAGGCAAACGGCCCCTTTTTGCTGCTTGTGATGTTTACCGGCCTGCTGCCATAAAACAACTGCAGGTCCTGGGTGAACAGGTTGATGTTCCGGTTTTCTCCATGGGTAAAGCCAACCCGGTAGACATATCCCGGGGAGCTGTGGAATATGCTCGTAATCATAACCGGGATGTGGTTATCCTGGATACTGCGGGGCGTTTGCATATTAATGAAGAATTAATGAATGAGTTAAAAGAAATAAAAGCGGCTGTGCCCCCGGATGAAATATTATTGGTAGTTGACGCTATGACCGGTCAGGATGCAGTCAATGTGGCAGAAAGTTTTGAGCGCGAACTTGGATTAACCGGAATTGTACTTACAAAACTGGACGGTGATACCAGAGGTGGAGCAGCCTTATCAGTAAAAGCGGTTACCGGTCGCCCGATAAAGCTGGTTGGAATGGGGGAAAAACTAGATGCTTTAGATGTTTTTTACCCTGATCGCATGGCTTCCAGGATATTAGGTATGGGTGATGTATTGAGTCTGGTAGAGAAAGCCCAGGCTACCTTTGATACTCAAAAAGCCAAAGAGATGGAACGCAAAATCCGCCAGCAGGAATTTACCCTGGAAGATTTTTTGGAACAGATGCAACAGGTTCGCTCCATGGGACCATTGGAAGAATTACTGGGGATGATTCCAGGTGTGTCCAAACAGCTTAAAGGAATTAAGCCTAATATTGATGAAAAAGGAATTAATCGCATAGAAGCTATAATTAAGTCGATGACATTGGAGGAAAGGCGAAATCCCGCTATAATTAATGGCAGCCGGAAGAAGCGGATTGCTCGAGGCAGCGGAACCAGAGTTCAAGATGTTAATCGTTTACTGAAGCAGTTTGAGGAATCAAATAAGTTAATGAAACAGTTTGCTGAACTGGGAAGCCGTAAGGGTAAAAAAGGTGGAAAATTGCCCCTGAAATTTCCCTTTTAAATATTTGCTTTTGGCTTATTAATTAGTCTGGACAGGCATTAAGGAGGTGAATAAATGGCAACACGAATTAGGCTAAAAAGGATGGGAGCTAAGAAAAAACCTTTTTATAGAGTTGTTGTAGCTGATGCTAGATCCCCTAGAGACGGGAGATTTATAGAAGAGATTGGCTATTATGACCCTTCAACTGAACCAGCCACCATTAAAATTGATGAAGAAAAGGCCATAAAATGGTTAACTAATGGAGCCAAACCGTCTGACACCGCAAAATCCCTTTTGCAGAAGCAGGGTATTATGGCCAAATTTGCAGCTAACCGTAAGTAGTTTGCCTACGTAGGGGGTGGAATTTAGTGAAAGAGCTAGTAAAGTTTATTGCTAAGTCTCTAGTTGATGACCCTGATGCGGTAGATGTGACTGAGATTGAAGGGGAAAGATCAATCATTCTGGAACTTAGAGTAGCTCCCGAGGATATGGGGAAGGTGATTGGTAAGCAAGGGAAAATAGCCAAAGCTATTCGAACTATTACTAAAGCAACTGCCGCTAAAGAAGGAAAAAGGGTTGTAGTAGAAATACTTAGATAGGGCTAGATTTAGCCCTATTGTTATTTATACTTTATAGAATTTCTGGCATCTGGGAAACTTAAGGCTTGAAGAGTAAACTGCAAACTTTAAGGTTGAGCAACAGGGAGTGCTGGCTTGAAAAGAAAGGAATTCATAGAAGAGGATTTAATTAACATTGGTAAAATTGTAGGTACCTATGGTTATCAAGGGATGGTACGAGTCGTCCCGTTGACTGACTTTCCGCAAAGGTTTAAGCAGCTAAAAAGAGTTATTCTCTGGCACCAGGGCATGGGCAAGGAAGTAGCAGTTGAAGCTTCCCGTCCTTATAAAGCAGTTCATCTGCTGAAACTAGAAGGCATTGATAGCCGGGAAGAAGCTCAGTTATACCAGAACGCCTTGCTCAAGATTGAAGAGAGTGAGCTCTACCCTTTGCCGGAAGGCTATTACTATCATTTCCAACTCCAGGGCTTATCGGTTTACGATGAAGAAAAGGGCCTATTAGGAGAGCTTACAGATATATTAGAAACTGGAGCTAATGATGTTTATGTAGTTAAATCAAGGGAATATGGGGAAATATTATTACCAGCTATCAAAGAGGTTATACTGGATATTGACTTGGAGGAGAAAAAGATGCTGGTAAAACTCCTGCCAGGACTTATATGAAATTGACACAGATTCCACCCCCAAAGGGGGCGGTGATGTTCCCTTCGGTCACTATTAAGGGTGCAGGCCCTGCGGGCGCACAGACTTACACTGATTTTTTTTGACGCTGATGGACGCTGGTTATTATGAATAACGCTGATGTTTAATATTGATTCCACTGCACGAGGTTGAATAATTAGACGCGGAAACACGCGGAAATCTATAGAAAATGGATGTAATTATTTAACAATAATAAGTTGCGAGATAAGCTATTTTCCCTTTTTTCCGTAGCGGAAACTTCAGTTTCCGCTGCAATAGTAAGGAAGGCATTGGAGAATGTATGATAATATACTAATCTTCTAATTTAATTCGCAGTGAAGGTTAGTTTTTGCGGAGACTTAAGTCTCCGCTACTAAGGAACACAATAGTTCTTTTAAAAACTGATGAAAATAAAAGAAATACGGAGTGTTTCAGCCATAATTCTTAATTTTTAATTCTTAATTTAAATCTGCTTTCTATTAGGTCTGGTATTCACTATTATCCATTTAAATAGGGTTTTTTATGGAATTATAATTCTAGATAGGTGTTTGTATGAAGATTGACATTTTAACCCTTTTTCCGGAGATGTTTGTATCTCCCTTTAACCATAGTATTATTAAAAGAGCACAGGATAAGGGGTTACTTGAAATTAGTTTAATAAATATAAGGGATTTTGCTCCGGGAAAGCATAAACAGGTGGACGATTATCCCTATGGCGGCGGTGCGGGCATGGTTATGAAAGCTGATATAGTCATACCCGCCCTGGAAAGCTGTAAAAGCCAGGATTCCTGGGTGATTTTTCTTTCCCCGCAGGGGCGTCCCTTAAATCAATTAAGGGTGACTGAGTTGGGCCAAAAAGAGCACCTAATATTACTCTGTGGCCATTATGAAGGCATTGACCATCGTGTTTTAAATTTGGTGGATGAAGAAATATCAATAGGGGACTATGTTTTAACAGGTGGGGAACTACCAGCCATGGTTTTGGTAGATGCAGTTTCCCGGATGATACCGGGTGTATTAGGAGCAGAAGAATCCTCTGCGGACGAATCGTTTGCTAATGGCTTACTGGAGTATCCTCAGTATACTCGCCCCCGTATTTTTCGGGGAGAGGAAGTGCCGGAGGTTTTACTTTCGGGACATCATGAAAACATTAAATTATGGCGCAAAAAACAAAGCCTTTTAAACACTTTGCTTAAACGTCCGGAATTACTTATTAACAGGGAATACGACCCTGAGGAAAAAAAGCTGTTGCAGGAAATACTATTTAACAGGGAGTAATATAGGTTGAGAAAAGCAAAAGTCTACTTGGCTCTTTTGCACTATCCTATGAATAATAAGCGGATGGAGACAATCACCACCTCCATTACTAATTTGGATTTGCATGATATCTCTCGGGTAGCCCGAACCTATAATATGGATGGTTTTTTTGTGGTTCACCCATCTCCCAGCCAGCATCGCTTAATCCAAAATATCCTTTTATATTGGCAAGAAGGCTATGGGGGAAGCTATAATCCGGACAGAAAAGAAGCTTTCAGCCTATTGCGGGCAGTCTATAATCTGGAGGAAGTGCTGGCTAGAATTAAGGATGAGACTGGTTTATACCCGGAAACAATAGCTACTGATGCCCGGGTTTATCCTAATTCCGTTTCTTTTTTAGAAATGAAAAATATTATAGGTAACAGTGATAAACCATATCTGATCCTTTTTGGAACGGGCTGGGGAATGCAAAAGGATTTAGTAGAGTCCTGTAGCTACATACTGGAACCAGTTCAGGGAGGAGCTACATATAACCATTTATCAGTACGCAGTGCGGTCTCTATAATAATAGACCGACTGTTAGGCGAAAATTGGTTTGCCTAGTTGTATTATGCTTGAGTTTGATATAATAGGTATGGTATAATACCGATGTTCTGTGTAACAAGGCGGTCCGCTACACTATAACAGTGTATGAACGCCTGGTGGAAGGAGGTTGAAATAGTGCAAGACATAATTAGGTCAATTGAAAAGGAATACTTAAAACAAGATTTACCGAATTTCTCGCCTGGGGATAGTGTAAAAGTACATGTTAAGGTTGTTGAAGGTACGAGAGAAAGAATTCAGATTTTCGAAGGTGAAGTTATTAAAATTCGCGGTGCTGGATTATCCCGGACATTTACTGTTCGGAGAATATCTTACGGTGTAGCTGTAGAGAGAACTTTCCTGCTTCATTCACCTAAAATAGCCAAAATAGAAGTCACTCGCAAAGGTAAAGTCCGTAGAGCCCGCCTATATTACTTGCGTGGCCTGACCGGCAAAAAGGCTCGGGTCAAGGAAAAAGGCAGATATTAAGGCGAAATTATACTTAGCGGAGGAGAATACCGGGCGGTATTCTCCTTTTCGCATCTTTGTGGTGAGAAATTGACACAGATAACACAGGTCCTTCGGACATACAGATTTTCAGACTTTTTTGACGCTGATGGACGCTGATTATTATGAATAACGCTGATGTTTAATATTGATTCCATTGCACGAGGTTGAATAATTAGACGCGGAAATCTATGGGAAATGGACAAATTATTTAACGATAAAAGATGCGAGATAAGCTATTTCCCCTTTCTTCCGTAGCGGAAACTTAAGTTTCCGCTACATAGGTGATAATTGTTTGATAATATACTAATCTTTTAATTCCGCATTGAAGGTTTATTTCCGCGGAGACTTAAGTCTCCTCTACTGAAATAATTAATAAATATACATAAAGGTGAATAATTAGACGCGGAGACTGCGGAAAGCTAAGGAATACAATATTTTTCAAAATTGATGTAAATGAAAGAAATACGGAGTATTTCAACCATAATTCTTAATTTTTAATTCTTAATTCTAAATTTAAATCTGCTTTCTATTAAGTCTGGTATTCACTATTATCCATTTGAATAGGTTTTTACAATGGAATGAAAGGAGGGCAAGGTGTGGGTATTAACTGGTTTCCGGGCCATATGGTTAAAGCCCGGAGGGAAATTAAAGAAAATTTAAAGTTAGTCGATATTGTAGTAATGCTGCTAGACGCCCGTGCTCCCATTTCTTGCCGTAATAAAGAACTGGAAAAACTAATTGGCACCAAAAAAAGCATTATAGTATTAAACAAGGCTGATTTGGCTTCAGAGGCAGACACCAAACGTCATTTAGAAAAGCTGCGCAGTGAAGGCTTTCTGGCTGCAGCCATGGATTCCAGCAGCGGTAAAGGCTTACGAGAGGTTGTACCGCTCATATCTACTGCCTTTGCTCCTATATTGGAAGAACTAAAAAAACGGGGAAGAAGACCCCGGCCTGCCCGGGTAATGATAGTTGGTGTTCCTAACGTAGGAAAATCAAGCTTTTTAAATAGTGTAGCCGGGAAAAAAGTAGCGGTAACTGGAGCCAGGCCTGGTGTAACCCGGGGCAAACAATGGGTAAGGATACGGGATGATATTGAACTTATGGACACTCCTGGCTTGATGTGGCCGAAAATAGAAAGTGAAGAGCAGGGCTTAAAACTGGCCCTTTTAGATATAGTAGGGGAAAAGGCATACCAGGAGTACGATGTAGGACTTTACTTAATACAAATCTTGAAAGAAAAAGCTCCTCATATTTTGCAGGATAAGCTCAAACTTAAGAACCTAAATGGTTCCCAGGAAGAACTTTTAGAAGTTATAGCCCGAAATAAAGGACACCTTATAAAAGGTGGAGAAGTAGACCTAGAAAAAACTTGCAGGGTACTGTTACAAGATTTCCGTAAAGGGAAATTAGGACGGTTAAGCCTGGAATAGGAAGGAGTAATCATATGCAGCAATATCCGATAAAGTTAATAATATTCGATTTTGATGGTGTAATTATAGATTCTGGCCAGGATATAGCTAGTGCAGTGCAGCATGTATTAAAGCTTTTTAACCGGCCTGTCTTGCCCCAGGAGAAAATAATAAGCCATGTTGGTCACGGAGCGGAATATTTAATCCGAAAATGTTTCACCGGTTGTGATGAGGAAGTAATATCCCAAGTGTTACCTATTTACCGAAAACACTATCTGGAGAATGCGGTGGTGGCAACCTGTTTATATCCACATGTCGAGGAAACTTTAGCCTATCTTCAGAAACAAGGCAAAAAAATTGCCCTGGTAACTAATAAGCCGGAAGACATTGCCTGGAAAATACTTGATACTTTAAATATAAAAAAATATTTTGCTATGGTTGTGGGACCAGAATCAGTTAAAAGAATGAAACCTGATCCCGAAGGTATTCTCCATGTCCTCAGCCAGTTTAATATACCTGCCCAACAGGCCCTAATGGTAGGGGATTCCTATGTTGATGTCGAGGCAGGAAAAAATGCAGGTACATTTACCTGTGGAGTAACCTATGGAATAGGGGATACGGATGAGCTTATCCAATCTATGCCCGATATTTTGATAAATGATTTGGGCGAATTGATAAAATTTATCATGCCTTAGGCGAGAACCGCGTCGATAATGCACATCTTTTTGGCCACTCTTCTATATTTATCTTCGGTTAGCGAAAATATAATAATGATTTTGCTACAAAAAGCCGCTACTCTCCTTGCGGGGCGGTATGGAACCCCGCCTCTACAGGATACGGTAGGAAGATTGTTTTCGCGGAGGCTGAAGCCTCCGCTACGCAAATTACGTAATAAAGAGCGAAGACTAAAGTATCCGCTAGGTGTGCACTCTGCTCCAATACCACATAATAACCGTAGCGGAAACTTTAGTTTCCGCTATATGCCTACAGGTGCTTTCTATATCACCTCCGGTTATCGAAGATATAAATATTATTTTAAAATTTTAATCAATATGAAGGATTAAATTATTATTTTCAGAATAAATATATAAAAATAATATTAATAATATATAACAAATTGTTATACAAGGAGAGGGGAGGATTTACTGTGAGCAGTAACAAATGGTTTATTCTGCTGGCTGGGCTGATTATTGGAGCAGGGGCTGCCACTCTGGTTAAATTAGGCAACCCGGGTAATATGGGTTTCTGTATAGCCTGTTTTGAAAGGGATATTGCAGGGGCCCTGGGTTTACATCGGGCTGGGATTGTTCAGTACATAAGGCCAGAAATAATCGGGTTGATACTGGGGGCTATGTTAACTGCCATGTTCAGTGGCGAATTCAAATCCCGGGGTGGTTCATCTACCTTCGTACGTTTTATAATGGGTGTTTTTATGATGATTGGTGCTCTGGTATTTCTAGGTTGTCCCTTGCGGGATATACTTAGGATGGCAGGTGGAGATTTCAATGCTGTAGTTGGATTTTTAGGCTTTATCGCTGGTGTAGCCTGCGGAGTATTTTTCTTGAAAAGGGGCTTTAATCTGGGACGGGCTGAATACAGCCATTCTAAGGCTGGTGGCTTATTATTACCTCTTATTTTTGCCTTCTTCCTTTTCCTGCTTTTAAAAGGCACCGTTTTTAACCCTGAAGCGGGTGGCCCGCTGTTTTTCAGCAAAGAGGGGCCGGCTTCTATGGCAGCACCAGTGGGGATATCCCTTGCGGTGGGATTGTTAGTGGGCTTTTTGGCTCAGCGTACCCGTCTATGCCTCAGTGGTGGAATCAGGGATTTCATTCTGATTAGAGATAATTATTTGTTATTGGGTTTCTTGGGGATATTTTTAGGAGCTCTGGTATTAAATCTAGTATATGGCTTTTTTAAACCTGGATTTACTGACCAACCGGTAGCTCATACTATGCATCTATGGAACTTCCTGGGATTGTTTCTGGTTGGCCTTACTGCTACTTTGCTGGGAGGTTGTCCTTTACGACAGCTTATCCTGTCCGGAGAAGGTGATATGGATGCTGCCGCAGTGGTAGTGGGTATGATTGTTGGAGCTGCTTTTTGCCATAACTTCATGCTGGCTGCTTCACCTGCCGGGGTAGGTAATTATGGTCAAATTGCTTGTGTAATAGGCATAATTGTTATAAGTTGGATTGGATTCAGTTATCGGGAAGAATAGGAGGTGCTGATACATGGAAAAAATTGATGTTAGAGGACTTAGCTGTCCGGTTCCAGTATTAAGAACAAAAAAGGCTATTGATGGCGGAGCCAAAGAGCTATATATAGTAGGCAGCAGCCAGGTATCCAAAGAAAATGTAATCAGATTGGCTGAGTCGCAGGGATTTAAAGTAGATAAAAAAGTTGATAATAAGGATTTATGGGAAATAGAAATTCGCAAATAGGTTTATTATACCAAGACATAAACTAAATAAAAGGCTAAAATAAAAAGGGGAACTATTATTGTTCCTCTTTATCTTTATAAATAATTAATAAGCTTAGGAGGGTTCTGTTGGTAAAACGCATTGCTATGATAATCAGTCTTATATGTGTAGGCTGTTTGGCATCTATTAGTATCTACCAAGAGGTTAACAATAAAACCATTCCTGAACCAGGCCGCAAGGATTTGCCGGTTCAGGTAGAACCGGTAAAAGATCCTCATATAGAGACTATTACTTTAACGGCAGCTGGTGACTGCCTTATGCATAATACCCAGATTAATTCCGGGTTACAAGCAGATGGCTCGTATTGTTTTGATGAATTTTTTGTTGAAGTTCAAGACTTAATAAATGAAGGTGACTATAGTTCTACTAACTTCGAAGCAGCTCTGGCCGGGCCTGAGAGTGGCTATACCGGCTACCCCAGGTTTAATAGCCCGGATGAATTTGCTAATACCTTAAAAAAGGCCGGCTTTGATTTAGTAGTAACAGCCAGTAACCATTCCCTGGATCGGGGATATAAAGGAGCTATGCGCACCCTGGTTGTACTTCAGGGAGCTGGTCTGGATACTGTAGGGACTTATCGCAATGAACAGGAAGCTAATTCTTTTCTAATCAAGGGTATACGGGGGGTTAAGGTTGGCTATTTAGCCTATAGCTATGGTACCAATGGCATACCGGTACCTAATGAACATCCTGAGTTTTTCAATTTTCTTGAAAAAAATAAGGTTTTGGAAGACATATGTGAACTGCGTCCCCAGGTAGATGTATTGGTGCTAGTATTGCATTGGGGGGTAGAGTATAGCCCTAGGCCTACACCGGAACAGGTAATAATGGCGCATGAATTTTTGGAGGCCGGGGCTGATGTAATATTAGGAAGCCATCCTCATGTAATTCAAACCATGGAAATAGTACGGGTAAATGGTAAGGACAAGTTTGTAATATACTCCATGGGAAACTTTATCAGCGCTCAAATTGGTCGGGAGAGGAATAGTGGTATTGTGCTTAAGCTTAAGTTTAGTAAGAACATGGATACCGGCATAACTTTACTTGATGAGGTTTCGTATACTCCCACTTATTCCCATCCCTACTATGACCAAGGTAAACTTAAATACCGGGTAATACCAGTCGAGTCCGGTATGGAAAAAATAAAAAAAGGTCTTGATCCTTATTTGGATAGTGGTGACCTGGCAGAACTCCAGGCAGTACTGGAATCTACCCGCAGCCAGCTAGGTGAACCTTATTATAGGTCATGTTTATAGACACTGAATTACACTGAATATTATGAATTACACTGATGATTCGGCTGCAAAAATCCTAATTTGAATGCATAATAGTGAATACTAGGCCTAAAGTAAATTTTGAATTCCATAATTAAGAACTAAAAATAAGAATTATCGTTAAAATACTCCGTATTTTCTTATATTAATCTTCTAATTCGCTGTGAAGGTTAGTTTTAGCGGAGACTAAAGTCTCCGCTACGAGTACTAAAAGGCGTACCCAAATGGAATATATTAACTACTAATAAAATAGTTATAAAACTCAGTTGTCATGTCAGTACAAAAGAAAAAAATCAGTGAAATATGTGTGCCCGAAGGGCCAGCACCCTTAATAGTGACCGAAGGGAACATCAGTGCCCCCTTTGGGGGTGTAATCACCCTACGGGTACTCCTGATGTTTCACCTTGCGGTTTCACAATTAATGTTGCTGTGTCTATTACCCTCCGCGTGTTCCGCGTCTAATTAGTCAACTTCATGCATATTTATTACTTTTTGTAGCGGAGTTGTGTCTATGGGGTTAGTATAATAATTTAATCATATTGAGGTAAAGGTATGGATGAAGAGGAACGCAGAGAAAGAGAGAGAATAAGGACTTTAAAGAAATATGAGGAAGAAATCTGGAAAGAGGGGTTTCGGTACATAGCCGGGATTGATGAAGCAGGGCGGGGGCCTTTGGCTGGGCCGGTAGTGGCAGCAGCCGTAATCATGCCTCCCAATGCATATATTGCCGGGGTTAATGATTCCAAGAAACTTAGCCCGGGTAAAAGATTAAAATTGGCATTAAAGATTAAAGAGGCTGCTGTGGCATGGGCGGTAGCCGCTGTTAACCCCCCTTACCTGGATGATATTAATATACTTAATGCTACCCGGAAGGCCATGAGTCTGGCAGTCTGCGAATTATATCCTCAACCCGATTTTCTACTAATTGATGCTTTAAATTTGCCCGATGTACATATTAAACAGCACTATTTAATAAAGGGTGATAATTTAAGCTTTTCTATTGCCTGTGCCTCCATTTTAGCCAAGGTTGAAAGAGATGCAAGTATGGAAGCCTTAGAACATATTTACCCTGGCTATGGATTTAGCAAGCATAAGGGGTATGCAAGTCGGGAACATATACAGGCGCTAATGTTAAAAGGCCCTTGTCCTCTACACCGGCGCAGCTTTGAACCGGTAAAATCTTTACTAGCAGGAGGTCCCTATGGAAGGCAACCAGGTCTCTTTGACCAGGATGATGCTTAATATAACCAATCCCTCTGACCAGGGAATTTCCTTTGCCCGGGGTGAAATTCTTACCGGTACGGTTCAGGAAATAAAAAATGATGGTTTGTTAGTAATGATGTTAAAGGGTCGATTAGTTAAGGCAGCTTCTGAAGTGATGGTCAGACCAGGCCAGCAGCTTTTTCTTCAGGTAGATGACTTTCGCGATGGCCGAACCTTTTTAAAAGTAATAACCCCGGAACATATGAAAACCCTAGAAAATATGAATATAGCAGCCAACCTTCAGAGCATGGGAATTACTGCCCAGGAAGATAGGGTAATAATGGCTCGTAAATTGCTGCAGCATAATCTTCCTGTTACTCCACAAAACCTTAATGAAATGGCTAAAGGGATAAAGCTTCTGGGAGCAGCTAATCAGAGGAATCTGGAAGTGGTAGCTTTTGCTCTGTCTCGTAATCTGCCCATTAATCAGCAAGTTTTAAGTGCCTTGCTGCAGTTTACGGACGCCAAAACTGACTTGAGCAGGTTATTTAAAATGCTTAACCAAAGCGTGGAGCAAATATCTCGTCTGGCAGCAGATGCGCCTTCTTCGCCGGTTCCCCCACCATCTATTTCTCTCCCTTGGTTGGGAGAAGAGACAGCTGCTAATAACGTTACAGTTAGTAATATTTCTGCTCTTCCTGGTAAAGAGCAGGGAATTAGCAGGATATCGCAGCCAATTAGCAGGGAAGCACTTAAATATCTGGATATTTTGCGCTCTCTTTTAGAAGTTCTGCAGGTACCAGCTGATGAAAAACCTGCTTATGTGGCAGCTAAAATACAAAGTTTGCTGCAGTCAGAAAATGAGCTAATACGGGGTCTGGTTATACTGGAAGAAGTATTAAGAAATGGGGATAGCAAGTCCCAATTATCCTTGCTAACTGAATTACTTGGCCAGGTGGAGAATTTGGAAAAAGAAATCAGCGGGCAGAGATTATTTAATTATATTAGTCGTCTACCTGATTCTAATCTTAATTACTTTTACTTTTCTTTTCCGGTTAAGCTGAATGATGACTATCATTTATGCCAGTTGCGAATTAACCGAGAAGCCGGAAATAAGGATCTAAAAAACCAGGAAGAAATTAAATTGGTTGTATCACTAGATACAGCTAAAATGGGAATTGTGCTATTTCACGTTAGCTGGAATCGTAATAAAACCTTAACCCTGCAGGGCGTGGTTGAAGCGCAAGCGGTAATGGATTATTTAAGCCACAACCTGGACCATCTGGTTACCAGCCTTAATCAATTAGGCTATAAGGTTACAAACCTTGGTATAAGATTAACCCAACAGGGTGAAAGATTAGATAATTTAAAACCACAGATGCAAACAATACCAATGCCATTTCGCCCTTTGTCTATAGATATTAAAGTTTAGAGGCATGACAGCTTAGGAAAGCTGTCATGGAAGCGAACCTGCCTATAGATAAAAGGTTTAGGAGTCTATAAAAATGGGAAAAAAAACAGATAACATACCAAAGGCTGTAGCTCTGCGCTATGAACCGGAAAAAGATCAGGCGCCCAAAGTAATAGCCAAGGGCAGCGGTTTAATAGCGGAGCGTATTAAACAGATAGCTTGCGACAGTGGGGTGCCTTTGCAAGAGGACGAAAAACTGGTAGAATATCTCATGTCACTGGATTTATATGAAGAAATACCACCTCAACTATATACAGTAGTTGCGGAGATACTTGCTTTTGTATATGCCATGGATAGGAATTTTAAACAGGGGTAGGGTATGAAAAGGGAATTAGGTTTGCGGGGAGAAAATCTTGCAGCTCGATTCCTGCAGGATAAGGGATATCATATCTTGCAAAGGAATTACCATACTCGTTACGGAGAATTGGACATCATCTGTAAAAAGGATGGATTAATAGTATTTGTTGAGGTAAAAACCAGAAAAAGCACAAAATTCGGTTCCCCGGAAGAAGCGGTTACCAGGCAGAAGATTAATCACCTGCGTAAAGCTGCCCTTATATATCTGCATAACCAGGACCATTCTTACTATGAGATCCGGTTTGATGTAATTACCGTCCTTATTGATGCTGACAGCCAGGTAACTATTAATCATATTAAACAGGCATTTTGAAATAGACTTTGGTTCTGCTGCCAAAGTGCCTATTCGAATGCTTAACAGTGAATAATAGGCCTTAAGTTAAGTGGATTTTCAATTAATAATTAAGAATTAAAATTAAGAATTATTGTAGAAATACTCCGTATTTCTTTTAATATCATTATTAAATAACGATGTCTATTTTCCTTCGATTTCCGCGGGTTCCGCGTATATTTATTTAACCAAATTTATATTTATAAATTTGTGCTTGTAACTAATTTTTAATATTGAAGGAAAATCAAGCGAAAGCTCTTCCTGCTTGGAGGGGCTTTCGCTTTGTTGTATTAGGGAAGCTTTTTCTTAGACCGTACGAAATTCATACGATTTTTGCACATTGGAGTGTCCGAATTTGATACAGGACTTTATGACTGAATTTACAAAGGGACCATTAAAGTAGGCTTTTGTAGCATTTCCTAAATATGGCACGATTTTTGCTATAATTTGTAAGTTGGCAGTAAATAATTTGGCGATATATTTCGGAGGTGGAGGACTATTGTCCAATTATATAGATAAATTAATTTATGACTTAAATTATGGTGACGAAAAGGCGCGAGCTTTTGCTGCTGAAGACATTATCCTGGATGAAATTCCTGAAGGTATACAATTATTAATTGATAGATTAGTTATTGAGTCCTCCCGATATGTTAGAGAAGTAATAGTAAACTGCCTGCAAGAGATAAAAAGCAGGGATTTAATTGCGAAGGTCGTTCCCCTCCTATCCAGTGATGATGCTTTTATTCGTAATGCCAGTATCGAAATAATTTCTGCCCAGGGGGAATTAGCCATCGAGTTCATTAAAAGTATTCAGAACGATGCCAATAAAGATGTCAGAAAGTTTGCTTTGGATATTTTGTTTCAGTTAAAAGGTTTTAATACTGGGCCATTAATCGCTGTAGCTTTAAACGACCCGGATATAAATAATCAGATAACCGCAGTTGAATATTTGGGCCTTTTGGAAGATACCAGTTGTACTGATATGATAAATGAACTTTTTATGGCAACAGATAATATATTACTGCGGTGTACCTGTTTGGAAGCTCTCGCTTCTATAGCTAATGAAAAGTCCATTCATTGTATTAATAAAGTATATCCCAGCTATAAAGACATTAGCTTGCTGGAACAGTATTCTTTCCTCAAATTCATAGCCCGTCAGGGGACAGATAGTCACCTGCCTTTTATTCTCTCTTTAATAAAAGACAAGGGACAGGTGATGCACAAAGAAATAATCAATGCTTTACGGGGGATCCTGACACGTAATCCCCGCCCAAAGCTGCCTGCAGATTTATTATTTACGCTTATAGCTTATCTAAAAACCGATATACCGGTTCTTAGCCAATATGAACTGCTGGTTTTAATGGGCAATTACCGGAACCAGGAAATATATCATTTGCTAATCGATTATCTAAACAATGAAGAGACTTTTATCTGTATGGGGGCAGTAGAAGGCCTTGGTTTGTATGGCAACTGTGAGGCCTTACCCCTTTTGACAGCGCTTAAAGATAAGGTGGATGATTACGAATTATCAGAAACAATAGAACAATCTATTGCGAAATTAAGTAAGTAAATGAGGCGATTTTTGTGGAACTACCGGTAGAATATTTTATCAAAATAAGGAATCTGATTTATGAGCGTACGGGAATAAGCTATGAGGAAAATAAGATCTATTACGTAAAAAAACGCATACAGCAACGCATGAAAGCCGGAGGCTTTGAACGGGTTGAGGATTATTTTAAGCATCTTAAAATGTTTGATCCTAAGGGCAGAGAGTTTCAGGAACTTATTAACCTATTAACAGTAAATGAGACCTATTTTTTTCGGGAGTTTTCCCAACTGCAGGTTTTTGCTGAGTTCTGCCTGGAGGAAGTGGCCCAGCAGAAAATGGCTGAAGGAAACAAGTCTGTTAAGATATTTTGCGCTGGCTGTTCAACTGGTGAGGAGCCCTATACCCTGGGCATAATCTTAAGGGAAATGTTGGATGATTTCTTCAATTGGGAGGTATCGATCAAGGCAGTTGATATTGATGAAAACGTACTTATTGCTGCCCAAAGGGGTATTTATGACCAGCGCTCCGTAAAAGATGTTCCTGTTGCTTACTTAAAAAAGTATTTTAATACCACTGCTGCGGGTGAGTACGCTATTTGTGAAACTATTAAGGATTTGGTGATTTTTCAGCACCTTAATTTAATGGATAGAAGAGCATTGCGCTATGAAGAGGATTATGATTTTGTATTTTGCCGCAATGTCTTGATATATTTTGACGATATCTCCCGCAAACAAGTGGTAGATAAATTTTACGGTATGTTAAGAAATGGCGGATATATTTTCCTGGGACATGCGGAATCCTTAGGCCGTATAAGTACTGCATTTAGAATACGCAGAATTAACGATCATATCGTCTACCAACGATAAAGCTCCCAAGGAGGTAGAGTAATGGGGAAAAAAGTTCTCATAGTTGATGACTCGGAGATGATACGTAATTTTCACAGTTATATTCTAAAGACTTTGGGACTGGAAATAGTAACAGCAGTGGATGGGGTTGATGCATTGGAAAAAATATACGGCAAAGATGAGGAACTGTTGATATGCCTTACTGATATTAATATGCCTAACATGGACGGATATACGTTGATAGAACGCTTGCGGGAAGATCCACGCTTCGAAGACCTGCCAATAATAATAATTTCTACGGAAGAAGAACTGCAGGATAAAAAACGGGGATTGGAAGCAGGGGCTAACCTTTACATAGTAAAACCTACAGATCCGGATGAACTGATTGAAAATATCCGTATGCTGTTAGGTTAATAGAGAGGGCGGCTTGAAATTGAAGTATACATTTACGTCTGATGACCTGGAGATACTCATTGGTATTATTGAGGAATCTTCTGAACATTTAAATGGAATTGAAGAAGGTATCCTGCAATTAGAAAATGACTTCGATCCTAATCTCCTGGATTCAATTTTTAGAGCAATGCATTCGGTTAAGGGAGTAGCCGCTTTTCTGGATCTGGTTCCCATAAAAGATACGGCACATGCTTTAGAATCTTTTTTAACTGATATGAAGAAAGGACTCTATGGCAGCAGCCCGGAAATTACTGATGCCCTGTTAACAGGAGTCGATATTCTAAATGGGTTAATAGCACAGTTAGGCAGCCAGGTTAAAGCTTTAGAAGGAAGTTCGGTAAGTGATAAATTTCAGATAGAACTGGATGAAGGTGGTTATCAGGAGCTAGTTGCGCAGGTAGAAGAATTGCGCTCTAACCAGATAGCAAGCAGTGAACCTGATATGGGCGAAAAGGATAGCAGGGAAGATAATTTACTTAAAACCGAATTTTCGCCCCTCTATGAACAAATGGTGGCTGATTTTATAGAAGAAGCCCTGGAGCACCTTGAGTTCATTGAACAAAAATGTCTAGAAGCGGAGAAATACCCGGAAAATTCTGAAATACTTAATTCTGTTTTGCGGGGATTCCATAGTATAAAGGGTGGTGCTGGAGTAATTGCCAGCATGCAGGATATTGATGATCCTGCTGACCCTGTAATAGCTATCAAGACCCTGACCCATGTAACAGAATCTTTGTTGCAACGGCACCGCAATTTGTCCTTGGGACTTGCGGGCGAAGTGGTTGATCTTATCTTGGCTGCGGTGGATAAAGTAACAATTCTGATTTCTATGTTGCAGGGAAATAAAGTTGAGGATTTTTCCATGGAGCATTTACTTGAGCGCATTGAATCATATTTTAAGGAGAAGCCAGGGATTAAGGAAGAAAAAAAACTATCTCAAGATGATAGTGGCAAGTTGCCGCAGCAACTAGCTGCTTTCATAAATATCAGTGAACAAGCCTTGGAGTCTATGCAAAGCCTACTTGCAAACGTGCATGAAGGCGGCAAGATAAACTCCAAACAAACAAAACAATTTATGCGGGCATTAAAGGGTTTAGCTGCAACTGCCCGTTACCTGGATTATGCTGAGTTAATTAATGAAGCAGATAAAGGGCTTAAATTTTTGGATCAATATATATCGGCTGAGAATACCGTAACGGTTACGGCAGAAATTTTATCATTTCTAAGCTCTAATTATGACGCTGTTAAGCATTTGATAGAGCAAAAAATTGCCGGCATCAAATCCCAGCTCGAATCTGTATCTCCTGACTATGGTGAAAAGAAGGAGAATAAATTATTCCCCAAACAGTTAAACGGAGCCTTAAACCAGCCCAAAAGATATGATGATAGGTTAGCAACTTCAGATACAGTAAACAGGAATGAGATTGCCCTGACCGGGCAGGCTGTAGCTGTGGAAAAGGACAAGCAAGTGATACAACAAGCCAAACCCAGTAGTGAGTTTAATAGTCAATCCGTCCGTGTTAGTCAGGAGAAGCTGGATAGATTGATGAATATGATTGGCGAATTATTAATTTCTAAAAATCGTATTTTTCACCTGGCTACTACTATAAATTTGGAATATAAAATGCCTGCTCTTTCTCGAAAAGTCAATGAAGTGGCGGCAGAATTGGCGCATATTGCGGATGAATTGCAAAATGCCATCATGTCAGCCCGCATGGTTCCACTACGGGTTCTATTCCAGCGTTATCCCAGAACTATTCGTGATACCGCTCGCAAAACCGATAAACAGGTGGAACTTATAATCGAAGGGGAAGAAACGGAACTTGATAAAACCGTAATAGAGGCTATTAATGACCCGCTGGTGCACATACTCCGTAATGCTGTGGATCATGGCATCGAGGCTCCTCAGGAGCGCACCATAAAAGGTAAATCTCCAACGGGAAAGATTGAGCTCAAAGCGGGTTACCAGGGAAATTATGTGCTGATTGAAATTACTGATGACGGCAAAGGCCTTAATCCGGATGAAATCAAACTTAAGGCATTAAGAAAAGGCCTGTTAACAGGAGATCAGATTGAAAATATGAGTAATGAAGATGCCCTGCAGCTTATCTTTGCTCCCGGTTTTAGTACCCGGGAAGAGGTGAGTGAACTTTCCGGGCGGGGAGTTGGCATGGATGTGGTTAAAACCAACATAGAAAAGGTTGGGGGAACCGTTGCTATAGACAGCATTATAGACCAGGGAGCCAGCATATACCTGAAGATTCCTTTGTCTATGTCCATTATTCGCGGCCTGTTGGTTGAAAGTATCGGACAAAATTATATTATTCCCCTGGATATGATAGAAGAAACTATAAAACTACCTGGCGGAAAAATCAGATTTTATAAAAACAATATGGTAGCAGACATCAGGGAGGAAATTATTCCCCTTATACGTTTGCAGGATGTATTGCAACCCGGTAAAGAAGCAATAAAACGGTGTATGGACACAGAAATGGTTTCCATAGTGGTAATTAAATGTGATGGCTATAAATATGGACTTATTGTCGATCGTTTTAAAAATGAACAGGAATATGTCATCAAAGCTCTCGCTGAAGAAATTGCCAGTTTGAAGATATATAGCGGTGCCACTATTCTGGGTGATGGTAGTGTTGTATTAATACTAAACCCTGCTTATCTTCTGCAGACCTCGACCCAAGTATATCAGGAGGAACAATAATGGCGGTTATTATTGCTTTAGCCAATCGTAAAGGTGGTAGCGGCAAAACTACCAGTACTGTAACCCTGGCTGACGGTTTGGCTCGGAAAGGTAACCGGGTGCTGGTGGTGGATGCAGACTCACAAGCTCAGGCTACAATAAGCTGCGGAATTCTGCCTTACCAAGTAACTGTTAGTATTTATGAATTGATGCATATTGCCGCCAATGGTGAGATAAAAAAAACCGAACTGCAAAATGGCATAATACATGGGCAAAAGAAATTTGACCTGCTTCCTGCCAAGCCAGATTTGGCTGCTATCGAGGTGGAGCTGGCTAATAAAAGCAACAGCCACTCACTGTTGAAAGATTTGTTATTAGAGCTGGAAAATAACTATGATTATATTTTAATAGATTTACCGCCGGCCTTGGGTTTAATAACCGTTAACGGTCTGACTGCAGCCCAGTGGTTAATCGTTCCCATTGAACCTACCTTTTTGTGCATGGATGGTTTGGCCCAAATGACCGGGATTCTTTATAAAATTAATGCTGGCTTAAATCCAGGTTTGCGCTTATTAGGAATTTTACCGGTTAAGTGTGATTTGCGCACCAATCTTGCCCGTAGTGTATTAGGGGAAATCCGGCAAAATTTTGGCGAAAACCGTATTTTACCGGCTATTCGTAATGATATAAAATTGGCCGAAGCACCCAGTTACGGCAAAACCATTTATGAATATGCTCCTTCTTGTCGGGGAGCTGCAGATTACAAGCAGTTAGTTGAGACTATTATAGCCAGGAGTGGTAAGTAAATGGCAAACAAGAAATTAGGTATTGGCCTGGATATTCTTCTAAACGCCACCCAGGGGCAAGCAAATGAAACCTCGGAGAAGATACTGACTCAGGGGAAGATATTATTTGAACAGGCCTGGCAACAGGATGAAAAGGGCAATAGTTTTGAAGCCTATCACCTATATCGTCAAGTAATTAACCTTTGGGAAAATACTAATGATATTGAAATCGCGGAACTTGTTTCTCGTTCCTGTAATAACATTGCTGTCATCCTGGAAGCCTATGCCCAAACAAATGCCGCCATAAGCTTCTTACAGCGAGCTTTGGATATTTATCCGCAAAACTCAATTGCAAGGGATAATATGATGCTGATTAACAATGATGATTAATTAGAAAACGTTAGCATGTTTCTTACATTGGGCAGCAGAATCTCAATTACTTTTGTAAAGAAATTAATACTAGATTAGTATCAGGGGAGAGTGAATTGGGTGATAGTTGGCATTGACTTAGGGACAACTAATTCACTGGTAGCCTTTATTAATCAGGAAGGTAAGGCTGAAATAATTATAAATGAGCGGGGGAGCCGTTTAACCCCTTCAGTAGTCCATTTTAAAAATGAGCGGGAAGTTTTGGTAGGAGAACTAGCCCGTTCCCAGCTTGTGCTCAAAGCTGAACGGACCGTTAGTTCCATTAAAAGAGAGATGGGCAATAATTATCAGGTAACAATAGGGGATAGAAGTTATACTCCCCCGGAAATTTCTGCCCTGATCCTGCGTAAACTACTGCAATATGCTAAAGAATACCTGAACCAGGATATAGATGCGGCAGTAGTCACGGTGCCAGCTTATTTTAATGATAACCAGCGCCAGGCTACATTACAGGCCGGAGAGCTAGCTGGTATTAAGATAATAAAACTGCTCAATGAACCTACAGCTGCGGCCCTCGCCTATGGTATAAGCCATCCTCAGAAAAAAAGGAACATCATGGTATTGGATATAGGCGGTGGTACATTTGACATTACTTTGATGGAATATCGGGAGGATGTATACCAGGTACTTAGCATTGGCGGCTCTACCCGGCTGGGGGGGTTGGATTTTGACCAGCGGCTGGTGCAACATATTCTAGATGCCTTTAAAGCTACCAATGGTATTGATCTCACTAATGATCCTGTTGCCTTGCAGCAAATACATATAAGTGCTGAGAAGGCCAAGGTTGATCTTTCCAGTGTTCATGAGTGCTCCGTGTTAATACCTTACATTACCTTAGGACCGATGGGGCCCGTGCACCTGAATCAGACTATTAATAGGGAACAGTTTAACCATATTTGTGGAGATTTGTTTAACGAGATTACCGAACTGATAAAACAAACCCTCAACCGGGCGGGAGTTAGTGAAAGCTGGATAGAAACAGTGGTACTGGCTGGTGGTGCTTCCCGCATGCCAGGATTTAAGGATTTGGTAAATAGGATATTCCCTGGGGCAGAGCTGCGTGCAGAAATAAACCCTGATGAGGTCGTAGCCCTGGGGGCAGCTCTGGAGGCAGGAAGACTTTCCGGGGATTTAAGTGATGTAGAACTGCATGATGTTACCAGCCATACCTTAGGATTGGAGGATGACCAGGGCGAGTTTGTGGTACTAATTCCTGCCAATACTCCCTACCCATTTACTCAATCATCTCTTTTCACCACTGTGAATGATTTTCAAAAGGAGGTGATTGTGCACATACTGCAACGGGATGAAATGATTGAGGATAATGAAGATAATCAAGTATCCTTAGGCAAATTTCACTTAGAAGGAATTCAGCAAGCCAAAGCAGGGGAACCCAGCATAGAAGTTACTTTTGCTATTGATGCCAGCGGCGTGCTTAATGTTTCAGCTAGAGATATTGTAACTGGAACACGGAACCAGATAGAAATTACCGGACAAAGTTATGCCTGTGGGAGTAAAATGTTAGCTCGACGGGGGAAGGGTTTAACAGTTCTCTAAAAATTATAAGGAGTGAGGAATGTGGCTAAGAAATTAGAAAAGCCAGCAAGTATGGAAATGAATGAAAAGACGGGTATAACAATTAAAAGAGAGAGTGACGAGGACATTGCCAGAAAACGAGAGCAGGCTCGGAAAATGGCTCAGCAGAAAGCCCGGGCACGTACCCTGGCTAAACAACAGTCTATGGCAGAGCGGATTGCAGCTGCTTCGGAGCAATTACTGGCTGGTATAGAAGAGTCCAATGCTTCCGCCCAGGAGTTTTCTCGCCTTATGAATAGCCTTACCAATAATGTTCAGCAGGTAGGAAGCAGCAGTGAGGAAATGCGTGCTGCCGCGGAGCAGGTTAACCGTTCAACGATTGAACTGCAGAAAAGCCTGCATTTATTAAGCAATAATGCCCAGAATGGAACTAATAGGGTCCAGGAGTCGGTTAATGCTATGGCCGCCATGGGAGAACAACTGAATGAGGCAGCAAATAAAAATACCCAATCTGGTAATCGTATAAAGGAATTAGAAGTACAATCCCAAAAAATAGGAGATATCGTACAGGCGGTAGTAATGATTGCTGATCAGACAAACCTGCTGGCTTTAAATGCAGCCATCGAAGCCGCACGGGCGGGAGAACACGGACGCGGCTTTGCGGTAGTAGCTGATGAAGTACGGAACCTAGCCGAGATTTCAGAGCGCTCGGCCCGGGATATTCGTGGTGTGGTAGAAGAAATCCGGCTGGGTGTAGAAGCAGTGGTCCAGGATATAAATACCATGGTTGATGATTTTGGCCATATGCAAGCAGACCTTGCCGATACTAACCAGGGTTTTCAACGTATGGGACAGCTTTTTGGCCAATATGCAGAAATAGTTTTTAAAGACAATGAATTGGCTACTGAATTACAGGCTATGTCTGATGAATTTTTGGGAGTGGCTGAATCCATTGCCTCAGCTGCTGAACAAATTTTGGCCGGAACGGAACAATCATCCAAAGCGGTAGCGGAGCAGAGTAAAGCCATGAGCGAAGTAAATGCGGCTACCCAGGAGCTTACTGAGATGGCTGAGGAATTGAAAACTTCCACTAATATTAACAAATCGGCCGAAGAAGTGGCAGCCACAGCGGAAGAACTCTCCGCTAACATTGAAGAACTAAGTACATCAGCAGCCCAGGTAGCTGCTGCCTTAGTCCAGATGGCTGATGGAACCAAGATGATTCAGGGTGAAAGCAGTAAGGCATCAGAGTATGCCGAAGAATGTCAGGACAAGGTTAACGAAATCATTAAAATTGCGGAGGAAGCAGGAGAATTAAATCGAGAAGTTGCCAAACTGTTGGAAGATTCCCGGGCAGCAGCCCGCGATGTATGGCAGCGTATTAGGGATAGTATTAAAGCCTATGATAATACCAAAAATGCGGTAGAAGCACTGCAGGAAAAGATCCGTAAGATAGAAAAAATAGTGGATACCATAGAGAATGTCTCCATACAGACGAATATGCTGGCGGTTAATGGCTTTGTTGAGGCCGCAACTGCTGGTGAACATGGACGTGGTTTTTCCGTAGTAGCTGGCGATATTAGGAACCTGGCTACCGAATCTTCTGAAAATGCCGATCAGATTAAAGATTTAATAAGAGATATCAATATTCAGATGAATAAAGTGGCGGTTGAGATATCCCTGTCGGAAGCAGCAACTCGTAAAGCTGATGAGCAGGCGGCTATAGCTGCCCAGAAGAATGCTTTAGTTACCAGTGAAATTGAAGATATTAATAAAAACCGAGAGGTATTAAAGAGAGCGATTGCCGAATGCCAGACTGCTATTGGGGAAGAGGTTAAGGAAACTAAACTGGTAGCCGAAATGGTTAACTTAGCTGTGGAGGAGGTACAGGATGCCTCACGCATAGCCCATGAACAAGCTAAAGCAATTACCGAACTAGCTAATTCCATCGAAGAAATTGCCTCTATAGCTGACGAAATGCAGATTAACTAAAGGTGAGGAGAATAGGAAATAGGTTAGAATCGAGGAGGGATTTTTTAATGAGTACTGATAATATATTCTCCTCCGAAGAAATGCAAATGGTTACCTTTATACTGGGACAGGAAAACTTCGGCATCGATATCATGAATGTGCAGGAAATAATAAGGATACCACCAATAACGATGGTACCCCAGTCGCCTGCCTATGTAGAGGGGATTGCCAACCTGCGGGGAGAAATCCTTCCTGTACTGGATGCCAGAATTAAATTTGGCATGGAAAAAGGAGAACGTGGAGTTTCCAGTCGAGTTATTGTGGTAGATGTGGAAGGCAAAAAGGTAGGCTTGATTGTTGACGCCGTATCTGAGGTATTGCGGGTGGAAACCAGCCGTATTGAAGCAACACCTGCCATGGTATCAGGAATTGATACTAATGCCATAGATGGAGTAGTAAAGGTTAATGACGGAAAAAAGCTAATAATGATCCTGGAAGCCAGGAATTTATGTCATATAGAATCAGGTGCTCCTCAAGAAAAGGGTAGCCTGAAGACGCTTAGGGGTAATACTAAATCGGGAACAAAACAAAACTTAGAAGAAGTACAACTAGTTTCCTTTTATTTGGGAAATGAGGAGTTTGCTCTGGAAATCGAAAATGTAAGGGAGATTATTCGTTATCCCGAGATTGTAAAAGTACCTAATATGCCGGAGTACATCAAAGGGGTAATTGCACTGCGGGATAATCTTATGCCTATCATTGATATGCGGATTAAATTAAATACCGGCAGTGCTGAACTAACCGATAGCACACGGGTAGTGGTGGTTGATGTTAATAATACCAGTGTAGGGCTGGTAGTTGATCGGGTTTATGAAGTAACCCGTATTCCTAAAGATACTATATTTGCTCCCCCCCAAACCCTTACGGGGGATAGCGGAGATCGCCTCAAAGGTATTGCTCGGGTTGATGAAGGGAAACGTATCATAATGCTATTAGATCCCCAGGATATAATAACTCAAGAAGAACTAGCAGATATAGGCACATTGGAAAATAGGGAAGATAGTGTGAGGGAAGCAGATAGCGGTTTTCTAAATGAATTAGATGAGGAACAAATGGTAGTTTTTAAACTGGCTGATGAACAATATGGTGTGAGAGTAACCCAGGTCCAGGAGATAAATCGTCTGTCCAAGATTACCAAGGTACCGCGTGCTCCCCATTTTGTAGAAGGAGTAATTAACTTGCGCGGAGATGTCATACCGGTTATTGATCTACGTAAGCGCTTTGAATTGGAGTACAAAGATTATAACCAGTTTACCCGTGTCATCGTTAGTGACATCAATAACAAGAAGATAGGTATTATTGTTGATGAAGTCCTGGAAGTATTAAGGATATCCCGCCATCTGCTGGAGTATGCTCCTGATATACTAAGAAACCAGCAAATGCAGAATTTTATGGATGGTATAGCTAATTTGGAAAAGCGAATGATAATTATGCTTAATCTGGAAAACATACTGCTGGAAAAAGAATGGCAGAAGCTTCAAGATATTGACAATACCGAAATAGTCAGCGGCAAAAGAAAAAGCAAAAAACTTAAAAAACAAGGTAGGAGCGAGGAGCTTGATAAGAGTACTGATAGCTGACGATTCGGCATTAATGCGTAAAACCCTAAAAATGATTCTGGAAAGGGATCCGGAATTGAAAATAGTGGCTACTGCCCGGGATGGTAACGATGTCGTGGAAAAAGCCCGGGAATACTGGCCTGATGTTATTACTATGGATGTAAATATGCCAGGCCAGGATGGGATAACCGCTCTGCAATATATAGTTGAGGAAAAAATCTGTCCAGTAATTATGGTATCCTCTTTAACCCAGGAAGGGGCTGTAACTACTTTTGAAGCCTTGGAATTAGGGGCCTTCGATTTTATTGGCAAACCAGGCGGGACTATTTCCGGCAACATGGAAATGGTTGGTGATGAGCTAATAGCCAAGATTAAATTAGCTGCTAATCTCAAACAGAAGGGCAAAGCTGCTGAACGCCTCTTCCGTGCTAGAAAGGTGCAGCCTCCAATTAAGTCTTCCTCAAGTACAGCCCAGAAAATAAGGGCTGTAGCTATGGGTATCTCTACTGGTGGGCCTAAGGTAATTTATGAAGTATTGCCTTTAATTCCAGCTGATATAAATGCTGCCTTTTTTTTAGTACAGCATATGCCCGCTAATTTTACCAGCACCTATGTTAAGAGGCTTGCTGAAGCATGTCAATTGGAAGTGGTGGAAGCAAAGGCTGGTATAAAGGTTAATAAAGGGGTTTTATATGTAGGAAGTGGGGGACGTCATCTTACCCTGGTTAAGAATTCAGCTGGAGATGTCCTGATAAGGCTCTCCAGCAAGCCTAAACATTTATTTATGCCTTCAGTTAGTGTAATGATGGACTCGGTGTTAAAGGTGTATGGATCTAATACTATAGGAGTAATAATGACTGGTATGGGAGATGATGGGGCGGATGCTATGGTTAGAATACGCCAGGCCGGAGGTTTAACTATAGCAGAATCTGAAGAAAGTGCTATTGTTTATGGCATGCCCGGTGAGGCGGTAAAACGCGGAGGCGCAGAAATTGTTGTTCCTATATGGGACATTGCGCGGGAAATAGTAAAAGCAGTAAATCGCCAATAATTACCAAACAGGAGGAAATCAAGATGAGAGGTTTACATAAGGATGGAAGTGCTATAAGAGTGATGGCCGTAGATGATTCTCCGGTAACCCGCAAAATGATTAAAAAGGCTCTGGAACCAAAGGGATTTGAAATTGTAGGTGAGGCGGGAAATGGCCGGGATGCGATAAATCTTTACAATAAAATTAAGCCTGATGTTATTACCATGGATATTACTATGCCTATAATGGATGGTCTGGAAGCCGCATTAGCTATTAAAAAGCTAAATCCTCAACAGAAAATTATCATGCTTAGTGCTATGAGCGACCAGGATTTGGTAGCTAAAGCCAAATCATGGGGCATAAACTACTTTTGCCCGAAACCATTTAAACCGGATGAAATGGCAGATATTGTTATAAAAGTTACAAATAGTTAGAGGTGAAGATATGGATCCTAATCAAACCCTGGCGCCTTTTATAAGAGCCAGTAATAGTGTATTTAAACAAATGTTTGATTTAGAAATATCTAAAGGCCAGGTACAATCCGAAGGGGATACCTTTATATCGCAGGGTTTTACGGTAATGGTTGGCTTAACGGGAAAATGGAACGGCTGGTTTTTTCTTGATATGACGCAAGCAACGGCAATAAAGCTCGCGCAAATAATGACCGGAGAAGAATATGATACAGCAGCTAATGAAGAAGTCTTACTGGCAGGAGGAGAAGTTGCCAATATAATTAGCGGCAACGCTATTACTGATATTAATAACCTGCAGCCAGGTCTTAATATTCGCTTGAGTCCGCCTAGTATTTTTACTGGTGAGGGAATGAGTATGTTTAATGTCAGGTTAAACGCATGTTCTGTACTATTTCAAACCGAAGCCGGCAATATAAAAATCAATGTGGTAATGAAGGAGGCCAATTAATAATGGATGTAAAGTATATAAACTCCTTTATTAGCAGCTTGCTGGAAGTTACAGAAATGGTGGGCATAAGTAAACTTAAAAGAATAGGTTTAAATCGCAGGGAGCATCTTAAAACCGAGAATGATGTAAATGTAATTATTGGCCTGGTAGGTGATATTAAAGGAAATGTAGTATTATCCATGCAGGAAGCGACGGCTAAGAACATTGCTTCCAGGATGATGGGAGGGATGCCTATATATGAATTTGACATGATGCCCAAAAGTGCTCTCTGTGAATTGTCCAATATGATTAACGGCAAAAGTGCTAGTAAACTCGAAAAAATTGGAGTCAGGGTTAATATTACCCCCCCTACCTTAATCCATGGTTACAATATGGCATCCTTAATAAGCCAGGTGGAAACCTTGGTGGTTGCATTTTCTGGTCAGGAAGGGAATTTGGAATTAAATATTGCTACTGAGGATTAATTTTTATCCTTTTCTATACCTTGCAGCCGATAATAGAGGGTACTGCGGGATATGCCCAAATAACGGGAAGCAGCTGTTTTATTACCATTATACTTTTGCAGAACCCGGAGAATAATGTCATTGGAAATTTCCTGCAAAGGCATAGTATCAGCAGGCAGCTGCCAGTTTTCAAGCAGTAGAGAAGTATCGTGGCTGTTTTCACGAGGATAGCTATCTTCCATATTAGAATTCAGGCTGCTAAGCTGGTAGCTGGTAATTTCCTTATCATCGTACATAAGCATTATCCACTCTATGATATTGTAAAGTTCCCGTATGTTACCAGGCCAGTTATAGTTTTCCATTATGCGGATGGCAGCAGGGGTTAGTACCTTAATAGGTTTCCCCGTTTTTTCTGCTATTTCGGCCATTAATAACCTGGCCATAGGGATAATAGCCTCCCGCTGTGCCCGAAGCGGTGGTATATATAAATAGCCGGCATTCAGACGATAATATAGATCTTGCCGGAAAGTACCGCGGGCAACCATCTCTTTGAGGTTTTTATTACTGGCACAGATAATCCTTGCATTGGTTTTTACCAGCGCCAGGCCGCCTACCCGGTAATACTCTTTTTCCTGAATTACCCGTAAAAGCTTGGCTTGTTGGTCTAAGGGCAATTCTCCTATTTCATCTAAAAACAAAGTGCCCCCCTGGGCCAAATCTAATTTGCCTTGTTTTCCTCCCGGTAATCCGCCGGAAAAAGTCCCTGGTTCATAACCAAAGAGTTCACTTTCAAATAAATGGGAAGTCAGGGAAGCACAGTTGAGAGCGACAAAAGGGAGGTTTTTGTTATCTTCACCATAATGAATATAGCGAGCCAGAATCTCTTTGCCTGTACCTGTTTCTCCCCCGATAAGTACAGGGATACTGCGATTAAAATGCAGTTTTAATGCCACTGCAAATAGGTCTAGCATAACCTGGGAGAATATACCAACCCGCTTCCCATTTATATTTATATATTTTGCTTTTGGTTTGTCATAGGGTTGTAAATTCTCGTTATACAATACAAATCCACCTCCAAAATCATATTTTACTGTAGTAAGAAAATAGACATAGCAACCTTGATTTTGTAGCGAAGCAAACATCAGCAACTTTAATAGCTCCCGTCAGGGACCATAAGGTAGGGGCTTTGGTAATGTATTCGTAGGGTGCAGTATCTTAGGTATAGTAGGGCCATGGTTTTATTTTATCAGCGATAGAAAAAGCACCAGTGCTGCTCGAGGGGGTTGCCATGCTTAGGTTACGGCTATGGCATACTTATGTATTCAAAATGAGTTTTACAGTGGCATCTGCGTTACTAAATTAAATAAATAACTTAGTACTTTTGCCTTCGGATTTTGTTTTAGATTGGGGGGGATTTATAGGCAGATAAAAATTAAATGCTAGCTCATTATCGCTAATATTTGTGGGTATATTTCTGCCTTTTAAATTCTTCATAAAATCATTTCTATTTAAATCGGTTTTAGCAAAATTAACTTTAATATTAAAGTTCAAATAATTAATATCAGGTAATTCAATATTAATAGTAATGGTAATATCTTCTTCCATCCGCACATCCAACCACACATCCAAATAGTTCTTCAAACACTGAAATAAAGTATTTACTTGATTATTAGTAATCTTAATATTTAAATTATTAAATTCATCAAAATCATCTATAATTAGTATTAATTTATAAGAATCAAGCAGACCGCTAATATAGGTATAGAGCTTTTCGAACAGCAGTTCTAAATTTTTGGATGGTACAGAATCTGTTTTAGAAGTACTTTCTGCAAGGATATTATTGATGGTTTCCAACTCACTAGAGATAATCTTAATATATTCCAGGTTGCTTTCAGCATTATATTCCATGAATTTACAAAAACCCAGGGCGCTAGTTAAGGGATTGCGTATTTCTACCAGGGCACTTTGGGCTATTTGTCCTGATACAGCCAGCTTTTCCGCTTTCAGTACCGTTTGTTTGAGACGGTAAAAAGGAGTTATTTCTTGAATTATTACCAAGACCTGGACCGGGAAATGGTTTATTATTTCAGTATTTATTTGCCATAGATAAAAATCAGAGGCACTTAAATATTTTATTATCTTTTTTACCGGATTTTTTTTATTTAAAGATGCCATTACCAATGGTTTTATTACTTCCATTAAACAACCATTAGTTTTAATAAATATTGCGTCACTGGTACTATTTTTATATACTATTTGATTTGTATTATCAAAAATAATAAGTCCTAAAGGTATTTTATCAAGAAGAACACTAATTAACATTAGACTTGTCCTTTCTAAACTAAGATAAATAATCCTCCAAAGTAGAATAAGATATTTTTAATCTGTATATTGATTTTTCGGCATGCCCCGATTTCTCGATGATACCCAATTCTACTAGTTCTTCCATAACCTTAGCCACTACCTGATAGTCCATAAATAAGCGCAGGGAAAAACCTTTGAGAGTATCTCTGGTATGTGGGTTGGCACGAAAAAATGATAAAATTTCTATTTTAGTCATCGCGTAATCTAAGTCATTTCCTAGATTTTGCAATTTTCTTTACTCCTTACTTAGTTTATTTATGTCTGGGTAAAAGAATAAACTCGCAAAATTCATCACCGAAAGCTTCACATTTCATTTCTTCACATACAATTTCTTTTCCCCAGGCTTTGGTGAAATAGGCAGATAGCCTGCCTCGGGCCGCAGCACATGATACTTTAGGGGAAAAGAAAAGATTGTTTTTTTTGAAGATTTCCGCCATATATGAACCGTGCCCTCTTATCGTAGCAGTTTTATTTTCGGGATCATATTTGATTATTTCATAACGTATATTGCCCAGGCGATTAGCGTTATTTAGCAAATAGTTTAATAGTTCATAAGTGTCTGTAAAATATTTTTGGACATTTTCATACTCCAGCTCACTGGAATAGTAGGTCGATTCGTAAAAAACGTGTTCCAGGATATGGGGGGCAGCGTTATAAATAGTTTTCATTAGCAAACCTAAAGCATTTATAGAAATAACTAAGGCTCGCTCTCCGGCAATGGAGATGCTAACACCGTCTTTAGTGAGGATCTGGCTTAATTTTTCCCCTGGATAAATAGTTCCTCTACAATAATCGGAATTTTCCGGATATTCTATTTTTAACTGGTAGTTGCAACCAGTATATTTACTCGCTAGCCACCTGTATCCATTCATGCGGCATGCCCAGGGAAGGTTATTTTTTCTGGCTGCATCACAGTATTCAAAATAATTACAACTGCTCTTAACAATTGAAATGTTTACCGAATCACCATCACTCCATAATTTATAGTTTTTCTGATCGAGAATCCCGTTTTCATCCATAGCAGCAATAAAAGCCTGGCATAAATCGATAGCTTTATTGGAAATAGGCTTAAAGTTATCTTTCACTTGGTTTAACACTCTTTCCGTATAGAATTCAAATACCATGCGAATGTAATCTTCTCCACCTAAGGGTACACTGTCTGCCAGTTGACTAACACACAAAAAAATTTCATTTAGTAGTTTGTTAGAAATATTATCATTGCCCATTTTTTATTTCCTCCCAATCCTCTAATTGTTACTTACAATTATTCCGATATTAGAATTTATAGAAAATAAAAGTTGGGATGAGTCAAATTTGCCGCTTTTCATTTTGCCAATATGTAACGCGCGAATAGGTCTTTCCGGTGATCCCGTAAAATACATTCTCACTATAACATCATATAGATTGGTAGTGAATTTTAACATTCCGTCTTCTAATACTTCATCTACCATAAGATCCATGGCGATAATCCCGGCCCTTTTTAAAAGTTTCAAACGGTAGCGATGAAATTCTAATATTTCCTGGGAATCCCGACCTAAGAATAAAGTAGACAAACTATCTACTACAATCCGAGTATTATAGCCATTTTTAAAACTTTTAATTACTTCTTTTTCCAAAGCCAGGTACTTTTCTAACTCATCTTCACTGGAAAAATAGTTCTTGCCGGTGTTTTCTAAACTATACGCATCCACAAATACTAAACGCTCAGCCTCTTCATAAGGCAATGGATGTAACCCATACTGTTTTAAATTTTCTCTTGTTTGATCAGGTGACTCATCACAGCAAACATATACACAATTATCCCGACATGCCAGGGTTTCCTTAACAAATTGACATGCCAGAACAGATTTACCTATACCGCTATTACCCCTTATCATTATTTGCGAACCATAAGCTAATCCTTCTCCTAATAATTTGTCTATGCCATGGATCCCCATAAAGGCCATTTTACGCATGCTATACTCCCCCTAATCTTTGATATACAGCCATACCGCTGCTGGTAATTTCAGCTAAATGGGTTCCGGTAATATACTTTTGACCTTTCATTTTACTTACTTCCAGAGATCTGTAGCGCTTACCTTTTTTAACTGTAGATGATAGGTGTATTTCTCCCCGGACTAACGGTTGTATTATATTTTTAATTACTGAGGAATGATTATCGGATTGTTCTTCATTTAGTATCAATATTGTGGTGCATCCAAGCATAAATAAGTTGTTTAATAAATTTCTCAATATAGTTTTTAAAACCAACATATTATCACTGATTTCTAAAAAAGTATTGACAAAGTCAATAACGACTCGCTGGATGGAATGAGTTTTTATCATGGTTATCATTTTATTGATTAAATCTTCTAAACTGGTACTGTCATAAAGCCTGTCCATGATAAAAAAATCCTCATGGGGCCATACTATTCCTCCATTAAAAGCAAATGAATCAATATATTGCCTTACTGAAGATGCACTTTCCTCGGTGACTAACAATAAACCTTTCTCATTATTTTTAATACCTTCTAGCAAATAATGAATACCCATTACGGTTTTGCCGGTACCAGATGCTCCTTCAATCATTATGCTGCTTCTTTTCAAGAATCCCCCCCCTAAAATATTATCCAGACCATCTATGCCGCTGCTTAATTTTTCCTCAGGGAGGAGGCATTGGTCCAAAGGTTCAATTATTTCAGGAAACCCAATAACCTCTAATCCGTTAGGGGTAAATTTAAAGGGGTACTTACCAGATATAAAATCCTGCCCCCGGGATTTTAATATTTCAATATAGCGCTTCCGAAAATGGGAGGTTTCTTCAAAATATAAGCGAATAACGGTATCGACCAGGAATTCTTCAAAACAAGCTTTATTAGATTTGTAATCTTCTACTTCTTTAATGAATATGGACGTAAGTCCCATTCTTTTTAACCCACTACATAAACTGTAAACTGATCTGCGCAGTTCGCTGGGATTACTTATTTCCATATTAAATTGAGTAATACTATCTAGTAACAAGCGTTTAGCGGAAATTTCTTTAACAATGCTTACAAGAAAATCTCTCGTATTATTGAATATCAGTTCCGGAGAAGTACAAATTACTCTGAGGAGGTTTTGTTCCTCTAACTGGCGTAAATCCCACCCAAAATTAGCAGCATCTCGGTATAATTGCTCTGGAAGCTCTTCAAAAGTAATAACGATACCAGGCTCATGCATTTCTTTTATACCTTTATAAATGAATTCAAGGCCAAAAGTAGTCTTACCGGCTCCTGGAACTCCTTCAACCAGAATTGCACTGTTTTTTATCAAGCCGCCATACAATAATTCGTCAAAACCTTTTATCCCTGACCTTAATAACATGATTTTTACCTCCTTAATAAACCCAAAAGGAAAAAAGAAAAAGGATAAATACCCAAATCATGGAAAAAGAGGTTATGGTATAACCCCTTTATTAATATGGGCAGGAAGCAATTTACCTTAAAATTACATAATTATAAATTTTTCAAAAAAATACAGATCAAGTCCAATATTATGTGTAAAATTCCTC
>ENA-OWOZ01000762-OWOZ01000762.1-bioreactor-metagenome-genome-assembly--contig:-NODE-762-length-36267-cov-3.903786_pt1 | contig 36267 bp, 35 predicted proteins | sample MGYA00238140_ERZ651804 | MGnify/ENA primary metagenome ERZ651804 (study PRJEB26910, sample SAMN07631232) | bioreactor metagenome | isolation source: Switchgrass digestor | place: USA: Dartmouth... | reverse complement strand
CTATTGAAGCCCATCACGGCGATGTAGAACCACTTACTGTTGAGGCCGTTTTAGTCGCTGCAGCTGATGCAATTTCTGCAGCTAGACCTGGCGCTCGCCGGGAAACTTTAGAAGCCTATTTGAAGCGATTGGAGAAATTAGAAGAAATAGCAAACTCCTTCGAGGGTGTGGAAAAAAGTTTTGCTATTCAAGCAGGTAGAGAGATAAGAATCATCGTTAAACCGGAAAAAATCGATGATGCTTCTGCCATTAAAATGTGTAGGGACATTGTCCAGCGCATTGAAAAAGAATTGGAATATCCCGGACAAATTAAAGTTGTGGTAATTCGGGAAACTCGTTCGATAGATTACGCAAAATAGACTACAAAGCGACCATTTGGGTCGCTTTTTTGATTATTTTTGCTCTTTCCTTGTTTATATGCTACTATTTTAGTAGATATTTTACCTAATTTATATAATGTTAAATAAATATATATTGGAGGAAGTATGTTAAAAATTTTAATGATTGGTGATATTGTAGGCAACACAGGTAGAACAGTGGTAAAAAAATGTTTACCCAGACTGTATGAAAAATATGAACTGGATATGGTTATTGCTAACGGAGAAAATTCTGCCGGTGGTAATGGAATTACCCGGAGTATTGTTAATGAGTTATTTAGCTATAAAATCGATATAATTACTATGGGAAACCATGTTTGGGATAGAAAGGAAATAGTTGAGTTTATAGATAATCAGCCTTTTTTAATTCGTCCTGCTAACTATCCTCCAGGTACACCTGGTAAAGGTTTTGCAATCTATGAGATAAAAAATATTAAAGTTGGAGTAATCAATCTTTCTGGAGTTGTTTTTTTACCACCACTTATTTCACCTTTTTTAATAATTGATAAATTAATTGATGATTTAAAAAAAGAATGCCCAATTATTATTGTGGATTTTCACGCAGAAGCTACTTCAGAAAAGGTGGCCATGGGCTGGTATTTGGATGGTAAAGTTTCTGCGGTTATAGGGACCCATACTCATGTACAAACAGCAGATGAAAGAATTTTACCTCAAGGTACTGCCTATATTACTGATGTGGGAATGACCGGGCCACGTGATTCTGTGTTGGGTATTAAAACGGAGCTAATTATCAATAAATTTTTAACCCAAATGCCGGTAAAGTTTGAAGTAGCCAGTGGAGTCGGTCAATTAAACGGTATTCTCTTAGAGATAGATTCTCAAACATATAAAGTAATGAATATCAAAAGAATACAGGAATTGGTCTAAGGTTAGGTGAAAGTTTTATAAAAAATATTTATAGGTAAATATTGGTATTTTTTATTTTCTTTCGGAAATTTTCCCTTTTTTTTACTTAAATTTTGGAACTTTTTTTACTTTTTAATTTTTAAAAAAAAGGTATTTTTTTTCGAATGTAGAATAGATAAATTAATATAACATTATATCTAATATCATCAATTTTGAGGAGGTAACTATTGATGGAAGTATTGAAAGTTTCAGCAAAGTCTAGTCCAAATGCTGTTGCAGGTGCTTTAGCGGGGGTAATCCGGGAAAGAGGCTGTGCGGAAATACAAGCTATCGGAGCCGGGGCTCTTAACCAAGCAGTAAAAGCAGTTGCTATTTCTAGAGGTTTTGTTGCTCCTAGTGGTATAGATTTAATTTGCATTCCGGCTTTCACCGATATCATTATTGATGGAGAAGAAAGAACCGCAATAAAATTAATTGTTGAGCCAAGATAAATAGTATAATTTAAAACCTGTTTATTCATAAAGTGAATAAACAGGTTTTAATTTGCTTTTCTAATGAAAAACGAGGGAATGTAGCCAAGAAGGAGGACCAGATTTGGATTATATAATTGTGGATGGACATTGTGACTCGGTTTTGGATGTGGCTAGTGGAATAAGAAGTTTAGCTGAAAATACAAACCAAGGCCATTTAGACTTTCCACGTTTACGAGGTAGAATTAACTTACAATTTATGGCCCTTTTCATTGAGAGTATTTATAAACCATATGGCTCCCTGTTAAGAACATTAGAGTTAATCGATATATTAAAACAAGAAATTAATAAAGTTGATTATGTGCAGCCGGTTTTTACAAAGAAGCACCTACAAGTATTTGAAAAAAATAAGGTTAAAATCCTAATTACTGTTGAAGGTGGAGAAGCTTTAGCTGAAAGTATTAATGTACTCCACTGCTTATTTGCATTAGGTGTTCGTGGATTAACTTTAACTTGGAATCAAAGAAACGCCCTAGGAGACGGTTGTAGCGAAGATCCTGAAGGGCAAGGATTATCTAAATTCGGAAGAAAAGTAATAAGAGAAATGAATGATTTAGGCATGCTGGTTGATGTTTCCCATCTAGCCAAAAAGAGTTTTTGGGATGTTTTAAAAGTAACCAATAAACCGATTATTGCTTCTCATTCCTGTTGTGAAGCATTATGCTCTCATCCTAGAAATCTAGATGATCAACAATTAAAAGCAATTGCAGAAAATGAAGGAGTTGTAGGCATTAATTTTTACCCCGGTTTTTTAAAGGAAGGACAGGACCCCGCCACTATTGATGATGTGATTAAGCATATTATCCATGTAGCAGAAGTAATAGGTTGTGAGTATATTGGCTTAGGTTCTGATTTTGACGGAATAGAAAAAACCCCGCTAGGTTTAGAAGATGTTACTAAAGTACCTACATTAATACTTGCCCTTGAAAAAGCAGGTTTTACTTCTAAGGAAATTGCAAATATTATGGGTAATAATTTTCTCAGAATAATGAAAAAGGTGTTGCCTAATGACTAAATATGCCGATTTACACATTCATACTACTGCCTCTGATGGAGATTATTCACCGGAAGCAGTAGTTAGAGCAGCAAAAGCTCAAGGTTTTAGTGCCCTGGCTATTACTGATCATGATACTTTAAGTGGACTTGCTGAAGCTCAAAAAATCAGTAAAGAAATAGGTATTGAATTATTAACCGGAGTAGAAATAAGCACTGTTCACCAAGAAAAGGAAGTGCACATCTTAGGTTATCTAATTGATCCTACAAATGAATATTTGCAAGAAAAGTTAAATCTAATGAACAATTATCGGCAGGAACGAATAGCCAAGATGGTAAAACGTTTAAATGATGTAGGGTATGAAATAAGTTTAAACCGAGTTTATGAAATTTCCGGTCAGGGAGCCATCGGTCGACCTCATGTGGCCAAAGCTTTATGGGAGAAAGGCTACATTAAAAATATTAAAGAAGCTTTTTTAAAGCTTTTGAGCCCTGGTTGTCCGGCTTATATACCTAGGTTCAAAATAACTCCTGAGGAAGCTATAGAATTAATTACAACTGCTGGAGGCATACCTGTTCTGGCTCATCCGGGAATAAACCTAGATGACGATTTAATCCCTTACTTAAAAAATACCGGTCTTATGGGTCTGGAGGTATGGCACCCAGAACATAGTAGCCAGATGGTAGAAAAATATTATAAAATAGCTACCCAATTGGATTTACTGATGACAGGTGGCTCAGACTGGCATGGGAATAATAAAGATGCATCTTTTTCATTAGGGGTAATCAAGGTGGATTATTACCATGTAGAAAAATTAAAGCTTAAACATATCGAAATAAGAAAATAATTTTTATTACTTGACCTAAATTTATTAAGTTGTTAACATATAAATAGGTGGTTAGTCGTGTAGTTAATATAAATTATTAATATAATATTGTAGGGAAGACCGGTGCAAGTCCGGCGCGGTCCCGCCGCTGTAATCGGGGACGAAACCTAGATAAACCACTCTACTATAAAGTAGGGGAAGGGCTAGGTGGAGGGTGAGCCGAGAGCCAGAAGACCTGTAACTTAGCTGCAATCTCGGAGTAAGATTGGGCTAAATTAGGATTTAAAAACGGAAATCCTTTGGTATTGTACCAAAGGATTTTTTACATTCTATAGTGTCTTTGGCCAAAACACTTGAAAATTATGACTATAATTTCCTTCCTCCGAATATAATATAAAAAAAGTTTCGGAGGTAAAACAATGTATGAAAATTATAGTCGCGAAGTTTTAATTGAACGAATAAAAGAGCTGGAACAGCAGGTAGAGCAGTTACGAATTAGTCGCCGAGTTTTGATGAATTTAATTGAAAAGGTGGAAAGAGAAAAACGCTTATTATTAAGTAATCTAGAGAAAGAAAACAAAAGACTGCAACAAAATAATTTCAAATATGCTCATTGGTTATGGTCTAAAAACCGCAAAATTATTGAATTAGAAGCTAAAATTAAAAAAACCAATTAATATGATTCTATCCTAACCACCAGTCACAAATTATAGGAGGAGAAAAATGCCAATTACTTTAATTTTAGGTGTAGCAAGAAGTGGTAAAAGTACCTTTGCTGAAAAATTAGCCGGTAAACTTTCCGATAACGTGGCTTATATTGCTACCGGGCAGGCTTTTGATGAGGAAATGGCTCATCGGATTGCCCTTCATAAACAGTCACGGCCTGCCCACTGGTCTACATATGAAGAACCACTTAATATAGCAGCCCTTATCCAAAAAATAATAAATCGTCACGATGTCTTATTATTAGATTGTTTGACATTATTAATATCCAATATTCTTTTAAAGGATCAAAATATTAATAATCTAACTTCAGAAATATTAAATGAAAAAGAAAAACAGATTATTAATCAATTTGAAAAAATCATAAGTGAAATTAAAAACGAAAAGGTAAATCTGATTATTGTCAGTAACGAAATAGGACTGGGGCTGGTACCCGGCGATCCTTTAAGTCGCGGATATCGTGATATAGTGGGTCGGACCAATCAATTTTTAGCTAAACATGCAGATCAAGTAATCACAGTTTGGGCGGGTATCCCTCTACAAATTAAACCTGATTTAGAAAGGATTGTTGTTAATGACTAAAACGATTATGATTCAGGGTACTTGTTCTAATGCCGGTAAGAGTATTTTAACAACTGCCCTGGGAAGAATTTTTGCCCAGGAAGGATATAAAGTGGCACCTTTTAAAGCTCAAAATATGACCTCTAATATTACCATCGCAGGGGGAGAAATGGGACTAGCCCAGTTTATTCAAGCGCAAGCCTGTAAAGCTGTTCCTGATGTAACTATGAACCCTGTCTTATTAAAACCCACAGGCAATGCTAGTTCTCAAGTTTTTCTTTTGGGTAAACCTGAAGGGGTCTTATCTGCCAGTAAGTACCATTTGGAATTCAAAGATAAAGCGTGGCAAGCTATTGTCACCAGTTTACAAAAATTAAGCCGCGAATATGAAGTTTTAGTTATTGAAGGTGCTGGTAGTCCTGCGGAAGTTAATTTAAAAGAAAATGACATAGTAAATATGCGGGTAGCTAAAGAACTTAATGCTCCTGTTTTACTTGTGGCTGACATTGACCGGGGTGGGGCTTTAGCTTCTATCGTCGGTACTTTAGAACTTTTAGAACCAGATGAAAGGGAATTAGTAAAAGGTTTAGTGATAAATAAATTTCGTGGCGATTTTAATCTTTTAAAACCTGCCTTAGAATTTTTAGAAAACAAAACAGGCAAACCTGTAGTTGGGGTAATTCCCTATTTTACGGATATTAACATCCCTGAAGAAGATTCATTAGGACAAAAAGTGGCTGAACCGAAACATCCTTTAACCACTGTAACTGAAGAAGACTTTGATTCTCTAGCTGAATTAGTTAAGAAAAATATCAATATGACTCTAATTTATAAAATAATGGGGTTATTATGAATACGTTAAATTTGATATTTGCATATTTAATTGACTTGATAGTGGGGGACCCTCCCCACTTTCCTCATCCTGTAATACTCATCGGTAAATTAATCAATAAACTGGATAAATTATTGTACAAAAAGGAAAAGAGTAATGGTTATAAGTTCCTGGCCGGTCTGTTGCTGGTTTTAATTGTTCTCGGAATTACTTATTTTTCCACTTGGTTTTTATTATATTTAATCGGTTTAATTCACCCACTGCTAGCTTGGTTATTAAGTATTTGGTTAATTTCTACCACTATCGCCCATAAAGGGTTAAAAGAAGCCGGTGGGAAAATAAAAAAATTATTAGAAGAAAAAAAGATAAAAGAAGCCAGAACAGAAGTTGGCTACATAGTAGGTAGGGATACTCAAAATCTAAATGACAGTGAAATTATTAGAGCTACAATTGAGACAATTAGTGAAAATATAGTTGACGGTATAACCAGTCCTCTTTTCTATGCTTTTTTAGGGGGAGCTCCCTTGGCCATGACTTACCGTGCGGTAAATACTTTAGATTCTATGCTAGGCTATAAAAATGATAAATACTTTTATTTTGGCAAAACGGCAGCTAGGGTTGATGATTTATTTAACTATATACCGGCAAGATTAACTGCAATTTTTATTGTAGCAGCTGCCTATTTATTACCAGAGACAGCAGGAAAAGATGCCTGGCAAGTGGTCAAAAGAGATGCCAAAAAACATCCCAGCCCCAACAGTGGCTTTAGCGAAAGTGCCGTTAGCGGTGCTTTGAAAATACGATTAGGAGGTTTAAATTATTATCAAGGACAACCTTCTTTTCGCCCTTACTTGGGAAATGATTTAGAACCTTTAACCACTGATAAAATTGACCAAACAATCGAATTAATGGGGGCATCTGCTTTAGGTTTTGTTGTAATTTTTACGATGCTTAAACTTTTACTTAGGGGGTAAGTAAATGAAAGGTTTAATCATAGCTTTACAGTTCTTAACCAGAATTCCCCTGAAAATAAATTTAAATATAACTGAAAAAGAGTTTGGTAGCTGTACCAAATTTTTTCCTTTAGTAGGATTGGTTATAGGGTTAATTTTAATGGCCATTTATTCTCTAACATATAATTTGCTACCGGAAATTGCCGTAGGAGCCATAATCTTAATCAGCCAAATAATATTAACCGGTGGAATTCACCTGGACGGTTTTATGGATACCATGGACGGTCTTCTTTCTGCACGTCCCCAAGAAGTAATGTTAGAAATCATGAAAGACAGTAGGGTAGGCGCCCATAGTGTTACAGCTTTATTTTGCCTATTGATACTTAAATTTAGCTTATTGATTTCTTTACCTAGGGAAATAGCACCTTATTTGTTATTAATTATGCCTGGTATAGGTTACTGGGTAATGGTGTTTTGTCTGGCTTTTTTCCCTTATGCACGACCTAAAGGTTTAGGAAAAATATTCCATCAGGAAACCAAAAAAAAATATTGGTATTTATCAACTTTCTTTATGGGATTATTATTTTTACTTTTTTTCCCTCCTATCTACTTACTCATTCCTTTAATCAGTTTTTTAATCATATTATCTCCTGCCTTACTAATAAACAAAGCTTTAGGAGGGCATACAGGGGATACATATGGTGCAATTAATGAACTGGCTCAAGTAATTTTTCTTTTAGTTAGCTTATTAATTTTTAACATTTAAAGTAGGTGTAACGATGAAGATAATTGTTAAAGCTCCGGGAACTTGTGGAGAATTAGTACAAGGTATGCTTAATGATATTAACGTTCATATTACCTGTCCAATTAACCTTTATTCGCAAGTTGGTATTCAGTTAAATAACAGTCAAAATTTAACTATCACTGACCCCAAGAAAACTAAAGTACTGCAAGCCGTAACAAAAACAATGCTCCACCTTACAGGTAAAATATGGGGTGCTCATATTGAAATAAATAGTCAAATACTTGAAGCCAAAGGCATGGCAAGTAGTACCGCAGATATTAGTGCAGCAATTTTTGCAACAGGAAAAGTCCTGGGTTATACCTTATCATCTTCGGAAATAGCAAAAATCGCTCTAAGCATCGAACCTAGTGACGGTTTGTTTTTTCCCGGTATAGTTGCTTTTGACCATGTGCGGGGTAAATTTTATAAAAAAATAGGAAAAGCCCCTAATTTAGATATTTTAGTTTTTGACTATGGGGGAGAAGTTGACACTATTAAGTTTAATCAAAGACCTGACCTACAGGAAAAAAACAGAAATAATGAATTAACAATTAAAAAGGCTTTTCGACTTGTTGAAGAAGGTATTAAAACACAAAATAATTCTTTAATAGCCCAAGGTTCTACTATTAGTGCCTTAACCAATCAGAATATTATATTGAAGCCTGGATTAGAAAAGATTTTGGAACTAGCTCTTAAGGAAGGGGCTTTAGGAATTAATATCGCTCATAGTGGAACTTTACTGGGTATTTTTATTGAACCGGATAAAGTTGAAGAGTCTGAGTTACATAAAAAAATAACTAAGGAATTTTCATTCATAAAATTTATCGGCAAATATAAATTAATTAACGGAGGAATTAATGAGTTAAGAGAGGTAGGGGAGCCATGCAGTATATTCGAAAACATGGTGGCAACTTAAAAGAAGCCAGTGAGATTTACGACTTTCCCGTGGACAAGTTTTTGGATTTCAGTGCCAATATCAATCCTTTAGGTCCTCCTCCAATTGTTTATGAGATAATTAAAGAGAACTTAACTGAGATTAGCCGGTACCCTGACAGCCGAAATTTAGAACTAAAAAAAGCTCTGGCTGCTCATTTGCATATTTGCCAGAACAATCTAATCTTAGGTAACGGTGCCTCAGAACTTATCTTTTTGCTTGTTAACTGCTTGCGGCCCACCAAAGTATGGATTCCCAACCCTACCTTTGGCGAATATGAAGTAGCAGCAAGAGGGGTAGGGGCTGAAATAATTCGTTTACCCTTAGGGGGAGAAAATCTGAATAATTTTCAGCTAGACCAATTAGAGTCGATAAAAAGTGGAGAAATGATATTTATTTGTAACCCTAATAATCCAACAGGCCAATTATATAACAGGGAATTTATAACGAGCTTAATTAGGTTTACAGAAAAGAAAAAAGCATATTTGGTTATCGACGAATCTTTCCTGGATTTTCTAGTTAATAACGAAGAATTATCTTGGCGTAATAATATTTGTAAGCATTCTCATTTAATTATTCTTTATTCTTTAACTAAATTTTTTGCAATTCCAGGTTTACGTTTAGGAGCTTTATTGGCTAACGAGGAACTTATTAGTAATTTAGATAAGCTCCGGGACCCCTGGAACGTAAATGTTTTTGCTCAACTGGCTGGAGTGGCAGCCTTAAAGGATAAAAATTTTATCAAGGAATCTTTAAAGTTTTTCCAGGAAGAAAAGGATTTTGTTTATGAAAAACTAATAAAGATTCCCGGACTACATCCCTTTAAACCTTCCGCTAATTTTATCTTTATTAAATTGCTTACTTCTATTACTTCCACAGAAATTTGTGACATCTTAGCCCGACAGGGGATATTAGTCCGTAACTGTAATTCCTACCCATATTTAGGTGAAAAATACCTCCGTATTGCTATTAAAAAAAGAGAAGATAATCTAAAATTAATAGATAGTCTTAAAATCATCATGGCCCAAGAAAATGATTAGTTAATTACACCACCACAAATAATTTAATAATCCATCCCTGACCAAATTAGCACTCTAGCCGACATCCGGCTAGTCTGCTAATTTCATTTTATATATAAGTTATAGGTTTCTAGTAATCCCTCTACAATATATGGTATACTGTTAATCAGCCACTATCCACTAAAGGATGTGTTTTTAAATGACTAAAATAATTTTTGTGCGACATGGGCAAACTTTATGGAATGAATTAGGAAAATATCAAGGACATACAGATGTGCCCCTGAGCAAAACAGGAATTGAACAAGCTTACAAAGTTGCTAAAAGGTTAAAACAGGAAAAAGTTGATGCCATTTACTGCAGTGACCTAAAAAGAGCTAAACAGACAGCTGAAATTATAGCTTTAGAACATAATCTGCCCATTATCACAAAACCTGAATTTAGAGAAATTAATTTTGGAAAATGGGAAGGTAAGAATTATTCGCAAATAGAAGAAAAATTTCCGGAGTTAGTTAAAATCTGGCACACGGACCCACAGAGTTTAGTCATTCCAGAAGGTGAAACTTTTGAAGAAATGCTTGCCAGAGCCTGGAAAGGTCTATGGGAAGTTATTGCAAAACATCCCCAAGAAACTGTAATCATTGTAGCCCATGGGGGAACTATATCCGCCATAATCTGCAGGATATTAGGGGTGGATCTAAAAAATTTATGGTCTATAAAGCAAGGGAACACAGGAATCAGCATTGTAGAGTTTTACGACCAAAAGGGCATTATATCCTTACTTAACGATACTTATCATTTACAAATATCCTAATACCAAAAGGAAGATATTTAATGAATGAAAAGAAAAGCTTATTTTGGCGTAGGATAAAGTTTTTATTAAATTTACCTAAAAGCTTACCTTTAGGGTGGCGTTTGCTTAAAGATAACCGACTACCTTTTAAGAATAAATTGTTTTTTTTAGGTTTATCTCTTTTCTATCTATTTTTCCCTGTGGATATTATACCTGACGTTCCTTTAATAGGTCATATTGACGATTTTACATTTTTTATGATTCTTTTTAACTGGTTCATCAATACTATACCTAGGGACATTTTAGAAGAGTATGGTTGGGAAAAAGAATAGGTTATTGGTAAATTAAGGTATTTTTTTAAAAGTATTGGTGCACTATGTTAACTACTATGGTATAATTATTTTTAAATTTACCAGGGAGGATAAAAAGATGACTGACAAATTCTCTAAAATAGGGCTTACTTTTGATGATGTATTACTTATACCTGCAAAATCTAATGTACTTCCTCGTGATGTAGATATTTCCACTCGTTTGACAAAGAAGATTAAATTAAACATTCCTCTAATGAGTGCCGGCATGGATACGGTTACCACTTCTCGAATGGCCAGGGCTATGGCCAGAGAAGGTGGCATAGGAATTATTCATAAAAATATGTCTATCCAAGAGCAAGCCAGCGAAGTGGATAAAGTAAAACGTTCTGAACATGGTGTAATTCACGACCCAATTTCTTTAAGCCCGGAACATACTGTTACCGATGCTTTAGAGATAATGGCTAAATACCATATTTCCGGTGTCCCGATTACCGTAAATGGAAAGTTAGTAGGGATAATCACCAACAGGGATTTACGATTTGAGACCAATTTCCATAAAAAAATTAAGGATGCCATGACTAAAGAAGGATTAGTTACCGCACCAATAGGCACTACTTTAGAAGAAGCAAAAAGAATATTACAGAAACATAAAGTGGAAAAACTGCCCTTAGTTGACGATAATTTTCAATTAAAAGGACTAATTACTATTAAAGATATTGAAAAAGCCACTCAGTATCCTAATTCGGCTAAAGACGATAAGGGGAGACTTTTAGTAGGAGCCGCCGTTGGGGTAAGCAAAGATACCATGACAAGAGTAGCGGCTTTATATGAGGCAAAAGCTGATGTAATTGTCATAGATACCGCCCATGGTCATTCTCAAGGAGTAATAGATACCGTTAAACGTATTAAAAGAGAGTATCCTGACATTCAGTTAATTGCGGGAAATGTAGCTACCGCTGAAGGAACAAGAGAACTGATTGAAGCAGGCGCTGATGCCATCAAAGTTGGAATCGGACCAGGTTCCATTTGTACAACAAGGGTTGTGGCCGGAGTAGGGGTACCTCAACTAACAGCAATTTATGACTGTGCTCAAGAAGCAAAAAAATATAATATACCTGTTATCGCTGACGGTGGAATTAAATATTCCGGCGATATTGCTAAAGCAATAGCTGCCGGCGCTGATGTTGTAATGTTGGGCGGTTTACTGGCAGGAACTGAAGAAAGTCCTGGAGAAACGGAAATTTATCAAGGTAGGAGTTATAAAGTATATCGTGGTATGGGTTCTCTAGCTGCCATGAAAGAAGGAAGTAGTGATCGTTATTTCCAGGAAAATATGCCAAAACTTGTACCAGAAGGTGTGGAAGGGCGTGTTCCATATAAGGGTCCATTATCGGAAACCGTTTTTCAACTAGTCGGTGGTTTACGTGCAGCTATGGGTTATTGCGGTGCACCAAATATAGCAGCTATGAAAGAAGCTAAGTTTATTCAACAAACCAGTGCCGGTTTAAAAGAAAGTCATCCCCATAATATTTTTATTACTAATGAAGCTCCTAACTACCATGTTTAAAAAGAAGGCAATTTGGCCTTCTTTTTTTTTATTTTCTAGAATAGATATTATAAAAAATAATGAAATGAGGTGATAAATATTTCTACAATAATTTATCTTTCACGAAAACGACTGGCTATATTTACCTTGATAGCAATTATTCTAATCTGTACTTTAGGTGTATTTAGAGAACCTCTTTATAACCAAGCCCAGGAGGCAATTAGTGTTTTGGTCTCAGGAGAAAAATTAAAGCCAATATATTATGTAGATACTGAGGAAAAAAAAATTGCTTTCAGTTTTGATGCAACTTGGGGTGCCGAATATACTCCCAAGTTATTAGAAATTCTAGATAAATACGATTTAAAAACAACCTTTTTCCTTACCAATATTTGGCTGAAAGAATACCCGGATGTAGCCAAACAAATCCGTTTTGCCGGCCATGAAATAGGTATGCACAGCGTAAGTCATCCCCATTTTAACCAATTATCTGAGCAACAAATCGTTGCCGAATTGCAAGGAAACGCACAACTAATAGAGGAAATCACTAAGTTTAAACCTATATTATTTAGGCCTCCCTTTGGTGAGTACAACAATAAAGTAATAAGTGTAATTGAAAGTTTAGGCTATATCCCTATCCAGTGGAGTGTGGATTCTTTAGACTGGAAGGATAACATGGATAAAGATAAAATTGTTCAACGGGTGACCCAAGGCCTACATCCGGGAGCTATAGTTTTATTTCATAATAACGGCCGTTATACTGCAGAAGCACTGGAAGAGATAATACTTTATGCTTTGAAAGAAGGATATACGATTTTACCTATCTCAGAACTAATTTATAAAGAAAATTATTATGTTGACCATCAAGGTGCTCAAAAATTAAAAAGTAACTAATTGTAAACAAATAAATTTGCATATTTTCCATTGCGGAAATGCTTAATTTTCTCTAAAGCCTTTCCCGTACCTATGGCTACGCAACTTAAAGGATCAGGAGCTATTACAACAGGCAAGTTGGTAGCTTCTGCTATTATTTTATCAATGTTTTTTAATAATGAGCCACCACCGGTTAAAGTTATTCCAGTCTGCATAATATCTGCAGCTATTTCCGGCGGGGTTTTTTCTAATGTATACCGAACAGTTTCAATAATTTTATTTACCGGTTCTTTTAATACTTCAGAAATCTCTTGGACAGTTACTTCAATACTGGTAGGCAAACCGGTAGCTACATTTCTTCCTTTTATTTGTATGGTTTTTGAATTTTCAGGTTCTAAAACATAGCCTACCTGAATCTTAGTTTTCTCTGCCGTCCGTTCACCAACATCCATGTGGTATACCTTTTTCATATAACGAATAATGGCCTGATTCATTTCATCACCACCCACACGGAGGGATCTTCCGACAACAATGCCCCCTAAAGAAATGGCCGCTACTTCTGTAGTTCCGCCTCCAATATCAACTATTAAATTTCCTAAAGCTTCATAAACATTAATTCCGGCACCGATAGCTGCGGCTATCGGTTCTTCAATTATATAAGCCTCTTTAGCACCTGCTTGTAGGGCAGCCTCTAAAACCGCTCTGCCTTCTAACTGAGTAATCCCTAATGGCACGCCAATTAATACCCGTGGTTTTACTATTCCCCTACCTTTTAAGGCTTTAGAAATAAAATACTTTAGCATTACCTGTGTAATATTAAAATCCGCAATTACTCCGTCTTTTAAAGGGCGAATGGCAATGATATTACTGGGGGTTTTCCCCAGCATAGCTTTGGCTTCATCACCTACGGCTAATAACTCATTCGTTCGGGCATGAATTGCTACTACTGACGGTTCCTTTATGATTATTCCTTTCCCTTTCAAAAAAACTAAAGTATTGGCAGTACCTAAATCAATTCCTATATCTTTGTATAAATTGATCCTAAAAGAGAATCTAGGTTTTCCATTTATATTTTTTTCCACTTTTAGCACCTCACAAAAGAGTCTGAAAATAGTATGTGTTGTTGATTTTTCTCTATACATTCCTGAATTCTTTACTAGAAAATCTCCTTTAAAATTTAAAATTTCTATTGAAAAAATAATAAAATTATGGTGTAATATTATCATTGCATAAAAGGAGGTGGCAAAAATGCAGCGTTCTCTACAAAGAAAAACGCCGTTATTTGATGCGTTAATGAACTATATCCATGAAGAAACTATTCCCTTTCACGTTCCTGGACATAAACAAGGAAGAGGGAATGAATTTTTAGCTTCTATTTTGGGAAAAACTACTTTAGCTATGGATTTAACCTGTTTAGAGGATTTAGATAATATTTGCAACCCTAAGGGGGTAATTAAAGAAGCTGAAAGTTTAGCTGCAGCTGCCTTTGGAGCGGAAAATGCCTTTTTCCTAGTTAATGGAACAACTTGTGGAATTCAAGCAATGATTATGAGTGTTTGTAATCCTGGTGATAAGATTATCATTCCCAGAAACGCTCATAAATCGGCCATTGGCGGAATTATCTTAAGTGGTGCTCACCCCGTTTATATTGAACCGGAAATAGATCCCTTCTTAGGCATCGCTCTGGCAATTACACCGGAAAAAGTACAAAAAGCCCTAGAGCTTCATCCGGATGCAAAAGCAGTTTTTGTAATTAACCCTATTTATTATGGGATTGCTCCAAATTTAAAAGAAATTGTTAATGTTGCTCATAGCTATAATGTACCGGTTATAGTTGATGAAGCTCACGGTGCACATCTTAGTTTTCACGAAGATTTGCCCCTCTCAGCAATGGAAGCGGGAGCTGATTTATCTGCATCTAGTACTCATAAATTAATCGGTTCTTTAACTCAAAGTTCTATGTTGTTGCATCAAGGTAATTTAATTGATCCCGAATATATTAAATCAGTATTAAACTTAACCCAGACAACCAGTCCTTCCTATATATTACTTGCGTCCTTAGATATAGCCAGAAGAGAAATTGCTCTTTACGGTCGTGAACGTATTGATAAAGCAATTAAACTGGCTGAAAAGGCTCGTGAAGAATTAAGGAAAATAGAAGGGTTATATATACTGGATAACAGTATTTTAGACGGTCATAGTAGATATGCTTTTGATCCTACAAAACTGGTGATTAATGCTAGAGATCTTGGCTTTTCCGGTTATGAAATAGAAAGAATTCTAAGGAAAAAATATCATATTCAATTGGAGCTTTCTGATTTATATAATATTATTGCTTTAGTTACCATTGGTGATGATGAGTCAACCATTAATACTTTTGTTAAAGCCTTAAAAGAAATAGTTTCTGGAAGACAGGTAAATAAAGTTGTTCGTTATTTTGTCGATTTACCTAAAATATCCGAACAACAGGTTTTACCTAGGGACGCTTTTTATGGTGAAACCCGCATAATTCCCCTGGAGGAAGCAGAGGGAGAAATTAGTGCAGAAGCTATTATGGCTTATCCCCCCGGCATTCCCATTATCTGTCCTGGGGAAAGAATTACTAAAGAAATTATTGAATATATTCAACTTCTCCATAGTGAAGAAGCTCAACTTCAGGGTACCCAAGACCCTCAGGTTAAAAACATTAAAGTTCTTAACCAACGTTTAGTTTTATTACAAAATCAAGCAGATTCTATTCAAAATGAAAATGTAGGGTAAAAATAGCAGGCGCATTTAGCCTGCTATTTCCATAAGAAGTCAATTTTAGACATTAGAATTTTGCTCTTTTTTTTGCAATAAGTTAAAATAATTTATATAAACTGGATGGAGGAAGTAGTTTATGGATAATAAGAAAAGGAAAAGTTATTTTATCCAGACTTTTGGTTGTCAAATGAACGAACGTGATTCAGAAGTGCTGGCAGGAATGTTAGAAAAAATGGGTTATCAACAGACTTCAGAATTAGAACAGGCTGATTTAATATTGTTTAATACTTGTTGTGTTCGGGAAAAAGCAGAGAATAAAGTCTTAAGTTATTTAGGTGAACTGAAAGATTTAAAATCCCGGAATCCGGAATTAATTATCGGTGTTTGTGGTTGTATGGTACAGCAAAAAGGTATGGCTGAAACAATCAGAAGATCCGCCCCCCATGTGGAACTTTTATTTGGGACACATAATATTCATCAATTACCTGATTTAATTGAAAATATTTTAGCCTCTCGAGAACCGCAAATTTCCATCTGGGAATCAGAAGGACAAGTTTTAGAAAATTTACCTTCTCAAAGGGAATTTCCTTTTAAGGCACTGGTGAATATAACTTACGGTTGTAATAATTTTTGCACTTATTGTATCGTCCCTTATGTAAGGGGAAGAGAAAGAAGTAGGTTGCCGGAACATATCCTGGAAGAAATAAAGAACTTAGTTGCTGACGGTGTTGTAGAAGTCATGTTGTTAGGACAAAATGTAAATTCCTATGGTAAAGACTTGGAAAACATTAAAATTGATTTTGCTGATTTATTAGAACAGGTTAACCAAATTGAAGGTCTAAAAAGAATTAGATATATGACTTCCCACCCCCGGGATTTTAATGATAAGCTTATTCAAACCATCGCTAAATGTGAAAAAGTTTGTAAACATTTTCATCTTCCGGTACAAGCAGGAAGCAATAAAATTTTACAAAAAATGAATCGGGGTTATACCCGAGAACAATATTTACAGTTAGTAGAACAAATTAGGAAATATCACCCAGATGCTGTAATAACTACCGATATTATTGTTGGTTTTCCGGGAGAAACAGAAGAAGATTTTCAACAAACTTTGGACCTGGTAGAAAAGGTCAGATTTGACGGTGCTTTTACCTTTATTTATTCTCCACGGACAGGTACTCCGGCTGCTAGGTTTAAAGAACAAATAGATTCAGAGGTTAAGAAAGAAAGGATACAACGATTAAATGATTTGGTAAATAAAATTGGCAAGGAAATCAATGAGAAATATCTTAATAAAACTGTAGAAGTATTAGTTGAAGGTACTAGTAAAACTAATGCGGAAATGCTTTCGGGAAAAACAGAAGGTAATAAAACCGTAATTTTCCCCGGAGACAGTTCTCTTACCGGAAAATTTGTAGAAGTTGTTATTGAGGAACCGCAAACTTGGATTTTAAAAGGAAAAATTAAAGGAAATATCAAATAAGTAACGAATTAAAATAACTGGAGGTGTTATAATGGAAATTTATGCGAAAGCCCAGGAACTAGCAAACTTAATTGCGGAATCGAAAGAACTGAAAGCCATGCGCGATGCAGAAGCAGCCATGATGTGTGATCCGGAAGCCAGAAAACTAGTGGAAGTGTATCAGGATTTGCAAATGGAAGCAATGAAAAGTGGCCTCCAGTTTGACCAATTGCCGGAAGAAATGCGTAAAGAAATTGAATTAACGGAAGAAAAAATGTCCCAAAATGCTAAAATTGTTGCCTATATGGAAGCTCAGGATGCTTTTGAACACATTTTAAAGTCCGTTAATCTGATCATCAGCAATGCCTTAAATGGAAACCAAAACACTTGTTCCAGTTCCGGCTGCGCCGGGTGTACCGGCTGTTAATTTTAACTTCCCTTAATTTAAGGAGACTATCTAGTCTCCTTAAATTAATTGTTTATAAATAATTATTTTAATAGTTAGCTTTTAAACTACTTAACCTAAACCTGAACCTTAATCAAGTGGAGGTAGAAAATGCTAGGGAATACTCCGATGATGCTGCAGTACCAAAAAATTAAGAACAAATATCTTGATTGTATATTATTTTATAGGCTGGGCGACTTTTATGAAATGTTCGGTGAGGATGCTCAAGTAGCTTCTAAAATATTAGATATAGCCTTAACTTCCAGGGAAGCAGGTCAAGGTAAACGAGTGCCTATGTGCGGTGTACCTTTTCATTCAGCAGACAACTATATCGCAAAATTAATTAATGAAGGATATAAAGTTGCCATCTGTGAACAAGTAGAAGACCCTAAAGTTGCCAAAGGAATTGTGAAAAGGGAAGTAGTAAGGATTGTTACTCCCGGAACTCTTTTAGAAAACAATATTCTACCGGATACAAAAAATAATTACCTTTTGGCAATAACAAGCAAAAATAATTTATTCGGACTTGCCGCCGTAGACGTTTCCACCGGTGATTTCTATGGTACGGAAATAAGTGACCGACAAAATTTAATAAATGAAATTTTACGGTTTAATCCTGCTGAATGTATTATTGAAAGTGGTTCAGACTCGGAGGAAATAGAGGAAATCCTGAGGGATTTTAAAAATTTAACGGTTAATAAACATTTAGACTATGCTTTTAAATACGATTATTGTGAGAAAATATTGTTAGAACATTTTGGAGTAATCTCTTTATATAGTCTGGGATGCCAGGACTCACCTTTAATAGTACAAGCTGCCGGAGCTATTTTAGACTATCTACTAATTACTCAAAAAACTAAACCAGGCAATATTACTAAATTAAAAATATATAACTTAAATGAGACAATGCGCCTGGATTATGCAACTAAAAAAAATTTAGAGCTAACCCAGTCTTTACATAGCCAAGAAAAAAAAGACTCTCTTTTGGGAATTATCGACTATACAGTGACAGCTCTAGGAGGAAGAATGCTACGTAATTGGCTGGAACAACCTTTATTAAACAAAGAGGAAATTGAAGCAAGGTTAAATGCCACTGAGGAGTTCTTCAATAACTTGGAATTAAGAAAAAAAATACGCAAACTTTTAGAGCCTATTTATGATTTGGAAAGAATTGTAGCACGTATTTCTTATGGAAGTGCTAATGCCAAAGATTTAATTTCCTTGAAAAATTCTTTAAGTTATCTGCCGGAAATAAAAAAGGTCTTAAGTACTACTAAATCTAATTCTTTGCGAAAGATATATCAGGAAATGGACACATTACAGGAAGTTTTTCTGTTAATTGATGAAAGTATTCAGGATGATCCTCCTTTTTCATTACGGGAAGGAGACCTAATTAAAGCCGGATATAATGAAGAAGTTGACCAGCTGCGTGAGATAACCACCCATGGAAAACAGTGGATATTAAATTTGGAACAAGCAGAAAAGACTAAAACCGGTATTAAATCTTTAAAAATAGGATTTAATAAAGTATTTGGCTACTATATCGAGGTTACCAAAAGCAACTTACATTTAGTACCAGAAGAATATTTGCGCAAACAAACTCTAGCTAATGCGGAACGTTTTATTACTCCGGAATTAAAAGAAATGGAAGCCCGTATATTAGGGGCTGATGATAGGTTAAAAGATTTAGAGTACCAACTGTTTATTGAAATTAGAGAAAAAATAAAAAATTATATTCCTAAAATTTTGGAAGTAGCCAAATTAATAGGTAAAATAGATTGTTTAGCTTCCTTAGGGGAAGTTGCAGTAGATAAAAATTTCACTCGTCCGCAAATTACCACAGACGGTTCATTAAAGTTAATCCAATGCCGCCACCCGGTAGTAGAAGAAAAATTAGAAGGGCGTTCTTTTATTCCCAATGATTTGTTTATGGATTCAGAAGAACAAAGATTTTTAATTATTACCGGTCCAAATATGGCCGGGAAAAGTACTTACTGCCGAAGTATAGCCATTACCGGAATTTTAATGCAAATAGGAAGCTTTGTCCCGGCAAAAGAAGCTTATTTACCTATTTTTGATCGGGTCTTTGCCAGAATCGGGGCCAGTGATGATTTAAGCACAGGCCAAAGTACTTTTATGGTAGAAATGAATGAAGTAGCGAATATTGTAAACAACGCAACGAAAGACAGTTTAATCATTTTAGATGAAGTAGGCCGTGGTACCAGTACTTATGACGGCCTTTCCATTGCTTGGGCTTTGACAGAATACTTAAATTCTCATATTAAAGCTAAAACATTGTTTGCTACTCATTATCATGAATTAACTAAACTGGATAAATTCCCGGGAATAAAAAATTTTAGCGTATCCGTTAAGGAAAAAGATGACCACATTGTTTTTCTCCACAAAATTGTTCCTGGTGGTGCTGATCGTAGTTACGGAATACAAGTAGCAAAGTTAGCCGGGTTACCGGAAAGTTTAATAGAACGGGCAAAAGAAATCTTAGCTGACTTGGAAAACGAAGTCAACCAAGGAAGTAAACTAGGAAAAATTGAGACTAAAATCAATTTAACTGATTCAGTTCAAGAAAAAGCACCCTTAGAACCTCGGAAACCGGTAATTAATCAAGTTTTGCAAGAAATTTGTGATTTAGATTTATTAAATATCACTCCCCTGGAGGCAATTAATATTCTCTATCAATTGCAAAATAAAGTAAGAAAAGAGGTTTAAGGCTATGCAAATTGGTATTGATGTAGGTGGCACTTTTACCGACGGAGTTTTAATAGAAAATGCTCAAGTTCTGCGAAGTTGTAAAGTACCTACCGATTCCCAGGCTCTCCTAAAGAGTATCGTCCATGTTTTGGAAAAATTAATCGAAGAGAAAACAGAGAAAATATCCCGAATAGTAGTAAGTACCACTTTAATGACCAACTTAATCTTAGAAAAAAAATACCTGCCCACCGGGTTAATTTTAATTCCAGGGCCAGGCTTAAATCTCAAAGAACATAAATTTCCCTTTTCCTGGGAAATAATTACAGGTGGTGTAGATTTCCAGGGACGGATAATCAAGAATCTAAATGAGCAAGAAATAGTAAAAAAGGTTCAGTGCTTAGTAGATAAAGGAATCCAGCATTTGGGGATCATTGGCAAATTTTCTCCTCGTAATCCTAGTCTGGAAATACAAACTGCGGAAATTGTGAACAGGCATTTCCCAACTTTGGAAGTAAAATTAGGCCACCAAGTTACAGGACAGTTAAACTTTATACGAAGAGCAATGGGTACAGGCCTTTATTTAGCAACCTATAAAACCTTCGCCCAATTTATTGCTTCCTTAAAAAATGCCCTAAAGGAAAGGGATATTACCTGTCCTGTTTTCATTCTGAAAGCAGATGGCGGGGTCATTCCCATAGATAAAATAATGAATTTTACTATTGACACCGTTTTATCGGGCCCGGCTGCCAGTTCCTTTGGAGCTAAATCCTTACTTCCGGAAAAAACTTCGGCTTTTGTGATGGATATAGGTGGTACTACTACTGATTTTAGTCTTATCCTAGACGGAAATCCTTTATTAGCCTCTCGTGGGGTGAAAATAAGTGATGTGTATACGCCGGTAAGATCCTTGGCTATTCATTCCCTCCCCATTGGTGGCGATACTGGGATTGAAATCAAAAATAATCAAGTTACTTTAACTTTTAAACGGGAAGGTCCACCTGCTTGTTGTGGAGGTAATACACCAACCCTAACGGATTGCATGCGCATACTTAATTTAACTGATTTGGGAGATGAAAACAAAGCCCGGCTTAGTTTTCAATCGCTAAGTAGTAAATTAGATTTATCCGCAGAAATAATCGCCCAACAGGCTTTGGATAAAGCCGTAGAACTAATTACTCAAGAAATCAATTATATTTTTAAACAATGGCAGGAAGAACCGTTATACCGAATTTGGCAATTATTAAATGAGAAAAATATTAAACCCCGAAATTTAATAAGTATTGGCGGACCTGGGAAACCCTTGGGTGAGTTAGTAAGTAAAAAAATGAATTTAACTCATATTAATCATCCACTCTGTCAAGTAGCTAACGCTATTGGGGCAGCTCTTGCTTCACCTACATATGAGGAAACGATCAGAATTAATACCGAAAAAAGAGAGATTAGCTCCAGTTGGGGATATTTTAGTAAAAACTCTCGCCAAATCAAGGGTAAAATGTCAGCAGAAGAAGCAGCCGGACTAGCTTTACAGATTTTTAAAAAATACCTGCAGGAAAATGGCGTAGAAGCACAACCGGAGATCTATCATCAAGAAGTCTTTAACATGGTCAGAGGTTGGTCTACTACCGGACAAATTCATGAAATAAAACTAGGGGTTCCGGTGCAGGTAACCGGTTTAATCAATAATAAGGAGTGAATAGCCCATGAGTAAATATACAGGTCTAGTATTTTTTCCTGCCTTTGACTGGGCTATTAGCCCAACTCATCCTGAACGGGAAGAAAGGCTTCTTTATACCAGGGACCAGCTATTAGAAGAAGGTGTCTTAGATTTTCCTGATATCATAGAATATAAAGCAAAATTCGCCGATAAACAGGATATCTTGCGAACTCATTTCTGTCTACCTTCATTTGAAAATGTGATTACGGACGCACATCTAATAGCCGCCGGTTCAGCCATTTTAATCGGTGAAGCCTGGCATCACCGTGAAATAAAAAATGGATTTGCCTTAGTTAGACCTCCTGGCCATCACGCTATGCACGTGACCCATGGAAACCGAGGTTTTTGTAACATAAATAATGAGGCTATTATGATAGAATATTTAAGAAAAAAGTTCGGTTACCGTAAAATTGCCATTGTGGATACAGATGTTCACCATGGAGATGGTACCCAGGATATTTTTTATCATGACCCGGATGTTTTATTTATTTCTTTACATCAAGACGGCCGCACTCTTTTTCCCGGTTCAGGTTTTATTAACGAACTTGGTGGGCCTAATGCTTACGGAAAAACTCTAAATATTCCTCTATTACCCGGCACCGGAGATCAGGGGATAAATTACGTTTTTGATAACCTTATCTTACCTGTGTTAGAGGAGTTTAAACCGGAAATCATAATAAATTCCGCCGGTCAGGATAACCACTTTACTGATCCTCTGGCCAATATGAAAGTAACGGCTTTTGGTTATGGTTCCATAACTAAAAAACTGAATCCGGATATTATGGTATTAGAGGGAGGGTATGCCGTAGAAACTGCACTGCCCTATGTTAATTTAGCTATTACCCTGGCTTTAGCCGGAAAAGATTTTTCCCAGATTCAAGAACCTCAATTAAAAGAGAGCATGCTTAAAGAAACTTCCGAGAATATGGAATACATAAAAAAATTATGTGAAAAGTTATATTTAATTTGGCAAAATCATACTAATATTGATCTAACAAAAATTTTCGGCAAAGATGATTACTATACTACTAACCGCCAGATTTTTTATGATACTGATTATTTTATTGTGGAACAAGAAGAAGCTGTAAGAAGATGTTCTGACTGTGGAGGTCTGATTATTTTTAAGAGTCGTCGCAAAGAAGGAAGAAAAAACCCTACTTTTTTATGTATATCTATACCCATTTATGCTTGTCCACGTTGCCAACAGGAAGGAAAAGACAGATTCCTGCAAGAATGTAGAAATAACAACTTTGAACAAGTTTTTCTCCAAAATAAACCAGAAGATACCTACTTAACTAAGGATGATTATTATGGGTAAAATTAAAGTTTTAGACAGAGATACAATAAATAAAATTGCCGCCGGGGAAATAATTGAGCGACCCGCCTCAGTGGTAAAAGAACTTCTTGAAAACAGTATTGATGCTCAGGCTGATTTCATAGAAATTGAAATCAGAGAAGGAGGACTTAGTTTAATCAGAGTCACCGATAACGGGGTAGGAATGGACAAGGAAGATTGTTTATTAGCCTTCCAACGTCATGCCACCAGTAAAATTAATTCTGCTCATGATTTATTTAACATTACTTCTTTTGGTTTTCGGGGCGAAGCTTTAGCCAGTATTGGTGCAGTATCCCAGGTCTTATTAACTTCCCGGACAAATAATGAGGCTTTTGGCCACCAGGTCAGCTTTATTGGCGGACAATTAAAAAACATTGAAGAAATAGCCTTTAATCCTGGAACTACCTTGGAAGTACGTAACCTTTTTTTTAATACACCGGCCCGACGCAAATTTATGAAAAGCACCAGTTATGAAGCAGGCTTAATCACTGAGTTAGTGACTAAATATTCTCTGGGTCATCCCACAATACGTTTTAAGTTAATTAACAATCGGGAAACGGTTTATGACACAGCTGGTTTAAACTCTGTGGAAGACAGGCTAGCTTTAATTTATGGAGATAACGTAGCGAATAAATTTTTACACTTACCCAATACAGAACTTTTACCTGGACATAATGTGGAAGCCTGGTTAGCTCAAAACACTCTAAATCGAAACACCAGAAACCAACAAACTTTTTTTATAAATGGTCGGATGATTAGGAGTCAGGAATTAAGCAAGGTACTAGATGAAGCTTATCATACTTTAATCCCTAAAGGCAGGTTTCCTTTAGCTGTTCTATATTTACAACTTCCTAGCAGGGAACTGGATGTAAATATTCATCCAGCAAAACTTCAAATAAAGATTAATAATTTAGACAATATTTTAAATAAATTGGTGAATTTATTTAAACAAAGTTTATGGTCTTACAATGATTCAAGCATTAAATTTTTGGACAAAACTAATGATAAAAGCTCGAAAGAATATTTAATAGAACATGAAATTGTTAAAGAAACTCCGCTTTCTTATAAAGAGGAACATAAAGAGGAAAAACCAAAGGAATTAAACATCAGCCAGGAAAAATTCTTTTTTACAGATCTTAATCAAACTTATTCTCCTCCTAAAGAAAAAACTGAAAAATTTATTCATTTTCCGAAACAAACAGTGGTTAAAAACTCTTTACAACAAGGAATTTCCGTAAAAAAAATCAAGGATTTAAAACCAATTGGGCAGTTAAATAATTCTTTTATTTTAGCCGAAAATAAACAGGGTCTGTATATAATTGATCAACACGCCTGTCATGAACGGATTTTATATGAAAAGTTTATGGTTGAAGAAGAAAAGAAAGAGATTATTAGTGAAAGCCCTTTAATCCCCATTACGTTAAAACTCACCGGAAAGCAGGAAGCTGTACTTTTAAAAAATATTTTAATATTAAAAGATTGCGGGTTTATCGTAGAAAATTTCGGTCCGCGAACTTTTATCCTGCGGGGTGTTCCTATGGGCTTAACCAAGGTAGATATAGAAAAGGACTTTTTAGACTTATTAGAGGAGTTAGCCGTTCATGCCAATCTTTCTAAAGCCAAAATTAAAGAAAAAATTATAATCATGGCAGCCTGTAAAAGTGCAGTAAAAGCTAATCAGCCTTTAAGCCAAGAAGAAATAGTTTTTCTTTTAAAAGAACTGGATAAAGTGGAGAATGCCCAAACCTGTCCCCATGGTCGTCCAATTTTTTACCATTTATCAATGGAAGAATTATTTAAAATTTTTCTACGGGGTGAATATCCAAAAGAAGCCTTTTAAAAATTCTTCCGGAAAATTATCTCCTTGGCTTAGTATTCTGTTTCTTTTGGTGTTTCTTAGAAGTAATGGTATAATTTACCTTAGATTTACAAATAATAGGAAGGATGAGTATTATTGAAACTTCCTCTTTTTGTCTTAATAGGACCTACTGCCGTCGGCAAAACAAAGATAAGTATCCAGTTGGCCAAAGTACTACAAGGTGAAATAATTTCCGGCGATTCCATGCAAGTCTATAAATACTTAGATATAGGTACGGCTAAAATAAAACCGGAAGAAATGGAAGGCATTCCCCATCACCTGATTGATATAAAAGAACCTGAGGAAAATTTCAGTGTAGCTGAATTCCAAAAACTAGCTCATGAAAAAATTAAAGAAATAAATATACGCAAAAAGCTTCCCATGTTGGTAGGAGGTACTGGGTTATATATAAATTCCGTCATTAATGAGAATTATAATTTTTCCCCTACAGGTAATACGGAAAAAATAAGGGAAAAATTATGGCAGGAAGTAGAAGAAAAGGGGATAGATAATTTACTGAGTAAGCTTAAAGAAGTTGATCCCTTAAGTGCTGAAAAAATTCATCCCCATGATACTAAAAGAATAATTAGAGCTTTGGAAGTTTATTATACTACAGGAAAACCCTTTTCCTCTTTTCAAAAAACAAACAATCACACCACCAGCAAATATAATCTAGTTATGGTGGGTCTTAATATGGATAGGGATAAACTTTATCAAAGAATTAATTTACGGGTAGAGAAAATGTTGGAAGAAGGGTGGGTGGAGGAGGTTAAAAAAGTCCTAAAATCCGGTATTTCTCCAAATGCACCTGCTCTTCAAGGGTTAGGTTATCGACAATTAATTATGTATCTAAAAGGCGAGATTTCCTTTGAAGAAGCAGTTGATTTAATTAAAAGAGATACACGGCGTTTTGCCAAAAGACAGTTAACCTGGTTCCGCAGAGATAAAAGGATACATTGGATTGATGTGACCGATAAAAAGGAAAAAGAAATTCTTCAAGAAATATTATTCTTTACCGGCAGGAGTATAAAAAATAATGTGGAAGTTATAAATAATTTAAGTTAATTAACCTATATGGAGCGGAGGGAAATTATGTCCAAACAGCAAATAAATTTACAAGATGCTTTTTTAAATCAGGTTCGCAAAGAGAGTATCCCCGTAACTATATTTTTAGTAAACGGCTTTCAGTTAAAGGGAAGTGTAAAAGGTTTTGATAATTTTACCATTATTTTAGAAGTAGATGGTAAACAGCAAATGGTTTATAAGCATGCTATTTCTACCATTGCTCCCGTAAAAAATATAATCCTTTCCAGTGAAAATAAAACCCTCTAAATTTTTTAGGGGGTTTTTAATTAACTCTTGACAAAACCTTTAAAATTTTAGAAAATAGTGTTCAAGGTAGGATGGTAGAATAAATTTTGCACATAAGAAAAATTGCAGAATGGTAGAATGGTAGGAGAAATATCAGGTTAAACTAAAGCACTTCTCCGAGTGCTTTTTTCTATTTCCTCCATTTGATTCTACTGTGCCTACCAGAGTATAAATCAAAAGGGGGATTTTTTAATGTCTAAAAAAATTTTTTTGGTTCCGTTGTTAATTATGTCTTTAGTAGCTTTCGGTTGCAGTAGTAGTGATTCCAATGGGTCAAGTGAAGTAGATGATCAACTTAAAAAGATCGGTATCTTACAGCTTGTTGAGCATCCGGCTTTAGATAATGCCAGGGAAGGATTTATCCAAGGTTTAAAGAATGCAGGGTGGGAAGAAGGTAAAAATATAAAAATTGAATATCATAATGCTCAAAACGACCAAAGCAACCTTCAAACCATGTCCAAAAAATTAGTAACCGGGCAGATGGATTTAATTTTAGGTATCGCTACTCCTACAGCAATAGCTTTGGCCAATGAAACTCAGGAAATTCCTATTTTATTTACGGCAGTTACAGACCCGGTAAGTGCCAAAATAGTTAATAGTATGGAAAAACCCGGTACTAATGTTACCGGAACTACAGATATGAATCCTATTAAAGAACAATTAGAACTTTTATTACAGATTGTTCCGGACACGAAAAAACTGGGGGTCATTTATAACGCCGGAGAAGTAAACTCTCAAGTGCAAGTAGAGATATTAAAAGAAAAAGCCCTAGAATTAGGTATTAATGAAATAGTAGAGGCAATTGTGGCCAATGCCAGTGAGGTAATGCAGGGCGCTCAATCTTTGGTCGGTCGAGTAGACGCCATCTATGTTCCTACAGATAATACGGTAGTATCAGCTTTTGCAGCAGTGGTACAGGTGGCAGAAGAAAATAAGATTCCTTTATTTACTGGCGAACAAAGTCCCTTAGTATTCGGTGGGGTTGGTACTGTGGGCATTGATTATTTTACTTTAGGTATGCAAACAGCGGAAATGGCTGTACGTATACTGGAAGGCAGTAATCCTGCGGATATGCCGGTAGAATCCCAAAAAGAACCCAAATTAGTTATTAACAAGTCCGGTGCAGAAAGATTAGGCGTTGAGATACCAGAAGAAATTTTGAATGCTGCGGAGTTTATTGAATAAAAACATTATGTATATTTAATCAAAAATTTTTTTACAGAGTGGAGGGTTAAAATTGTCCTTAAGTTTCTGGTTGGGGATTTTACAACAGGGATTTTTCTTTGGAATAATGGTATTAGGAATTTATCTTACTTTTAGGGTATTAGATTATGCAGATTTAACGGTGGAAGGCAGTTTTACCTTAGGGGCTGCAGTAGTCTCTCAGGCAATTGTGAACGGTTATAATCCCCTAATAGGAACTTTAATGGCTATCTTAGCAGGGGCTATTGCCGGAACGGTAACCGGATTATTCCATACAAAATTAAAAATTACACCATTACTTTCCGGTATTTTAACCATGACCGCTCTGTATTCCATTAATTTACGTGTAATGGGTGGTAAAGCCAATATATCTTTACTTCGCCAGGATACCTTAATCACTTATTTACAAAGTTGGGGGTTAAGCAAAGATGCTGCTTCCTTAGCCTTAGGGTTATTTACAATTACTCTTTTAATTTTCCTTCTTAATTACTTTTTGAAGACTGAAATTGGCTTAGCTTTACGAGCCACCGGGGATAATGAACAAATGATTAAAAGCCTAGGAGTTAACACGGATACAGCAAAAATCTTTGGTTTGGCAATATCCAATGCTTTAGTGGCTTTAGCCGGTGCTGAAGTCGCTCAATTTAATAATTTTGCCGACGTTAATATGGGAATTGGGATGATTGTGGTAGGTTTGGCCTCAGTTATCATCGGTGAAGTATTATATGGCCTGGAAAACTTTCCGGGAATATTAATATCGGTAGTCTTAGGCTCAGTAGTCTATAGATTAGTTATCGGTGTTGTTTTACTTTTCGGTTTACCTGCTACTGATTTACGTCTTGTTTCATCATTATTGGTAGTATTAGCTTTAGCTTCACCTAGAATAAAGTCCCGTTTAAAATTAACCGCCTAGGGGGAAATTGTATGTTAATAATTAAAAATTTAAATAAAACCTTTTTTCCTGGAGAAGTTAATGAAAAGAAAGCCCTCTGCAACATAAATTACCACTTTTTTAAAGGAGATTTTGTAACAATAATTGGCGGCAATGGTGCAGGCAAATCAACACTTTTAAATTGCATTGCCGGTGTCTATATCCCTGATACAGGTAGTGTGCTCCTGGATGATGAAGATATCACAAATATCCCGGAATACAAAAGGGCCGGTAAAATTGCCCGGGTTTTTCAAGACCCGTTAAAAGGCACGGCCGCTTCGATGACTTTAGAAGAAAATTTAGTTATGGCTCTAAAAAGGGGACAAAAACGGTCTTTGCGCAAAGCTATAAAGGAAAAAGAAGTTAAATTATTTCGTGAGAGATTGGCGGTTTTAGGATTAGGTTTAGAAAACAGGTTGAAAGACAAAGTTGGTTTATTATCCGGGGGCCAGCGACAAGCTTTGACTTTACTGATGGCTACCTTACAAAAGCCTGATTTATTATTATTGGATGAACATACCGCAGCCTTAGATCCACAAACCGCAAATAAAGTTATGCAGTTAACTGATTGGCTCGTACAGGAGTTTAAACTAACAACATTAATGGTTACCCATAATTTAGAACAGGCCATTAAGTACGGCAATAAAATCATCATGATGGACAGAGGTAGTATTATCCTTGATTTAAATGGCAAGGAGAAAAAAGAAATAACCGTGACTAAATTAATGGAACGTTTTGCCCGGTGTAGTGGAAATAGTATTACTAACGACCGTATGCTTCTCAGTAAATGGGCTAATGTTTCGTAAAAACATCTTTACAAATATTTCAAAAAAGAGTAGGACATTATTGATTTTTATTTAAAGTTATAATATACTAAGAAGCAACTTAATCTTAATAAACCGAAATAAACTTACTAAACATCAACATTTTGAGATAGGAGTGATGCGAGAAGAGAGGAGATAGAAAAGTTGAGAAATTTTATCACCTTTATTTAAAACTAAAAAAATTAGATGAGATGAGAGGAGAAGAGAAAATGAAGATTAAAGAAATGGCTCAGATTAGTTTATTATTGGCAATTGGTTTTATTTTGCATTTAATTACACCTGGTTACGGAGCAGGAATGAAACCTGATCTCTTAATAGCAATGTTATTTGTAATTATTCTGCTGAAAAGAGATTTTAAAGCAAGTTTATTGGCCGGTGGAGTTGCAGGAATTATTGCTGCTTTGACTACAACTTTTCCGGCAGGACAGATTCCCAATTTGATTGATAAATTGACTACTTCTCTAGTTGTATTCTTATTGGTTAAATTACTTGCTGATAGAATGCCTAACATTGTTACCGCCGGAATAATTGGTGCTCTTGGAACATTAGTCAGTGGAACAGTTTTTCTGCTTTCTGCTTTAGCCCTGGTTGGTATTCCTGCACCTTTTGAGGTTCTTTTTGTTACAGTCGTTATACCCGCAGCTGTTGCCAACACCATAGGTTTAATAGTACTTTATCCCCTTGTTGTCTTTAGTAAAAAAGTGGTGGATGGTTCTAGACCTCAACAGGTGACAAAATAAAATGTAATTTAAAAAATTAAGTAGCTAAGGTAAAGAGTGCTAAATAATTTATAATAACTCTCTTGACAAATATCTTGTTTATCATCTATACTTTGTTTTAATAATAAATGGAATAAAGACTGTGAAAGAGGAAAGTAGTTTTAACCGGAGTTCCCAGAGAGCCGGGGGTAGCTGGAAACCCGGTAACAAAGGTTAAAATGAAGTTCCCTCTGGAGTTGAACACTGAACATTTTAGTAGGTGTAACCGGAAGCTTCCACCGTTACCTGGAAGGGGATATTAAAATAAGTCGATTCTATGTACTTATTGCGTATCCTTAATGAGTGGGTCATTTTCGACCAATTAGGGTGGTACCGCGAGTAACTCCTCGTCCCTTTAGGGATGAGGAGTTTTTTAATTCTCAAAAAGGAGGTGTAAGGAAATAAAGATATGCAAAAAGAAAAAAATGGCTGAAACCTTAAAACTTGATTTCAGCCTTAGAAAAATAAAAAAAGATATGCAAATATAGTTTATCGAAACACCATCATCTGTCAATAAAAAGATAAAAAAAAGATATTCATACTAAATACTGGGAGGTTATATAAATGAAAAAAAATATATTAGTAATCATGATGATTATGCTTCTTCTAGTTGGTTGTTCTTCACCGCAGGAAAGCAGTGAACAAGTTAATGGAGAAACTTCTAAAACTAAAATCGGAATTGTGCAGATAGTGGAACACCCCTCTTTGGATGCTGCTCGTCAAGGATTTTTAGATGTTTTATCTGAAAACGGTTATAAAGAAGGAGAAAACTTAGTAGTTGATTATAAAAATGCCCAAGGTGATATGCCCACATTAAACACCATCGCCCAAAACCTGGTTGCCGGGGATAATGATCTTATTTTAGCCATTGCAACTCCTTCCGCACAGGCTGTGGCTAACGCTACTAAAAATAATAAAATTCCTGTATTATTCACAGCCGTTACTGATCCTGTTGCTGCCGGAGTAGTGAAATCCTTAGAAAAAACAGAAACTAACCTTACAGGAACAATTGACATGGCTCCAATCAAAGAACAAATTGAATTAATTAAAGAAATAGATCCAAATGTAAAAAATTTAGGTGTACTTTATAACACCAGTGAAGTTAATTCTGTTGTACAGGTAGACTTAGTAAAAGAAGCTGCTGAAGATATAGGTATAAATATTGTGGAAGCCGTTGCTACAAACAGTAGTGAAGTAGATCAGGCTGCTAGAAGTTTAGTAGGTAAAGTGGACGCTATCTATATTCCAACCGATAATACAGTTGTCAGTGCAGTTGAAGCAGTAGTGAAGGTTGCTTTAGATAATAAAATTCTTTTGGTATCAGCTGAAAAAGACAGTGTAGTAAGAGGCACAGTAGCTACTATTGGACTTGATTATTATAAACTAGGCCGGCAAACAGGTGAAATGGCTCTCAAGATTTTAAAACAAGGAACTAACCCCCAGGATATGCCTGTAGAAAGCCAAAAGGAAAAATCAATAATAATCAATGTTAAAGCAGCGGAAGCCTTGGGTATTACGATTCCTGAAACAGTATTAGAAAAGGCACAAGAAATAATCAAATAGTAGGTGAAAAAATATGTTAGATATGTTTCTGGATACTCTTCAGCAAGGTTTAATTTACGGGCTTGTTGTTTTGGGTATTTACTTGAGTTTTAGAATTTTAAACTATGCAGATCTTTCGGTCGATGGGACCCTCCCCCTAGGGGCTGCCGTTGCCGCCAGTATGATTATTGCAGGTTTTAATCCCTGGATGGCTACTTTAATTGCTACCATAGCCGGTGCCCTAGCAGGTTTATTTACAGGCTTTTTGCATACAAAATTTAATATAAATCCTCTTTTGACAGGTATCCTTACCATGACCGGACTCTATTCGGTAAATTTACTGATTATGGGCAGGGCCAACCTGCCCTTACTAGGACAAAAAGTAATTTTCACTACTCCTTTAGCCATTGAGGAAAGGACATTTACCATTAGCTTTTTATTAATATTAATAACACTTACAATAGGTTTTCTTTATTGGTTTTTAGAAACAGAAGTAGGATTGGCTTTAAGAGCAACCGGGAATAACCAAAAAATGATCACCTGTTTAGGAGTAAATACGGACAACATGAAATTATTAGGTTTAGCTCTTTCTAATGCAATGGTTTCTCTCAGTGGAGCTTTACTCTCCCAATACCAGGGATACGCAGATGTAGGTATTGGAATAGGTACAATTATCGGAGGTTTAGCCTCCCTGATTATCGGAGAAGTATTATTAAGTAATGGCAATATTCTCAGAGATTTAGTAGCTGTTGCCCTTGGCTCTGTTATTTACCGGCTGGTAATAGCCATCGTTTTAAGAATGGGATTACCGCCCAACATGTTAAAGTTGATGACAACCTTTATTGTCATTGCGGCTTTAGCTGCACCAAACTTAAAAGAAAAATTTATGATAAAAAGGGGGTACCGTTCTTATGTTAATAGTTAATGATATTAAAAAGACCTTTAACCGGGGAAGTATCAATGAAAAAACAGCTCTTAACGGGGTTACCCTCCATTTAAAAAAAGGCGATTTTGTTACCATCATCGGTAGTAACGGAGCAGGTAAAAGTACTTTGATGAATGCTATTTCCGGCGAATTTTTTCTGGATCAAGGAAGTATTATTATAGACAATCAAGATGTAACTTTTGCCTCTCAACATGAACGAGCAAAAATGATAGGTAGGGTTTTTCAAGACCCAATGGTAGGGACGGCAGCTAATTTAACTATTGAACAAAATTTAGTCCTAGCTTTAAAAAGAGGAGAAAAAAGGTTTCTAAAAAGGGCCATCTCCCACGAAATCCGTGACTTATTCAGAGAAAAATTAAAAATCCTGGGTTTAGGTTTGGAAGATAATTTAACCCAAAAAGTAGGTTTATTATCCGGAGGCCAGCGGCAAGCTTTAACCTTGATTATGGCTAGTTTGATTAAACCTAAAATATTACTTCTGGATGAACACACTGCCAATCTGGACCCAAAAACTGCAGAGAAGGTATTGGAAGTTACGCGGAAAATAATCAAGGAAGGCGAACTTACTGCTCTCATGGTTACTCATGATTTAAAACAAGCCCTTACTTATGGTAACCGAATAATTATGATGCATGAAGGTAAAATAGTGGCTGATTTAAAAGGTGAGGAAAGGAGAAAAACAACAGTAACAACTTTGTTGAATTTATTTGAAAGAAACAGTGGACGTGAACTTTTAAACGACCGGATGCTTTTAGTATAAATTCTTTTTAGTATAAATTTGCAGGTACTATTTTCTTTTACCACTAGGTCTTTAGCCTTTGGCTAATACGAAAACAAAGGCAAATGCCAAAAAACTTTTTACCAAAAGTGGGGGAGAAATATATGCCAACTTTATCTTTTAGTAATAACCCTAAAAGGTATTGGTTTGTGGGACTAATTATGTATATTTTTAGCTTACTGGCAAGTTGGACAATTGGTCTTTACTTACTTGTCTTCCCTTTTGTTCTATGGACATTAGCCATAATGCATTCCTTTGGTTTAGTGAAAAAAAAGTGGCTAAATGTACCCTATGCAATTATCGGCATAATTATTTGGTATTTAAGCATTACTTATATTGATGATTACTGGTTATTTTTGCCATTCAGATGGTTAGCTTAGCCGGCAATAGCTTTGCACCACTTAACCTCCTTCTGCATACTACTGTAATAGGATTTAGAAGGAGGTGGCAGCATATTTGACTTTAAAATACTCTTTTCAACCTCAGCAAAACGGGACCGTTGAAGTTGTTACTACTAATTTGAGAAATAAAAGTTACCCCAGATTATCTACAAACAATACTTCTAACAAACAAGTTCAAGCTGTCCTAAAAGAGATTGAGGATTTGGTGGGACTACAAAGTGTTAAAAAATTATTATATGAAATACAAGCCTATATTGAAATTCAAAAAAAACGCAAACAAGAAAATTTAATTAATGAGCCTTTGGTTCTGCATATGATTTTTAAAGGAAATCCCGGTACAGGAAAAACTACGGTAGCTCGTTTAGTGGCGAAACTTTTTAAAGAATTAAACGTATTAAAAAAAGGGCATGTTATTGAAGTGGAAAGAGCCGATTTAGTAGGTGAGTATATTGGCCATACCGCCATAAAAACACGAGAACAAATTCAGAGAGCTTTAGGTGGTGTTTTATTTATAGATGAAGCTTATTCCTTAGCCCGGGGCGGTGAGAAAGATTTTGGTAAAGAGGCCATCGATTGCATGGTCAAGGCTATGGAAGATTACAAAGATCAGTTAATATTAATATTAGCCGGTTATAAACGGGAAATGGAATGGTTTTTACAAACGAATCCAGGATTACGTTCTCGTTTTCCTATTCATATAGATTTTCCTGATTATAATCTAGATGAGTTATTACAAATTGCTGATTTAATGTTGGAAAAAAGAGAATATAAACTTACCTGTGAAGCTCGACTAATCCTTAAAAACATTATCGAGAAAAAGTTGAAAGCAGGTCATGAGCATCACGGAAATGCACGTATGGTACGAAATCTAATTGAAAAGGCCATTCGTTTACAAGCTGTACGTTTGATAGAAAAAGAAGATAACCTTACCCGAAATGATTTGGTTTTAATAACAAAAGATGATTTAATTGAAGCCTCCCAAACAATTTAAGGAGGCTTAAATTGTTTGTCTCATTTTAGGATTTACATTTACTATTATTGCAAATAATTGCAAATAATATTGTTAGCTATTATTTCTAAGGAGAGAAAGACATGAGTCTACCCAGCCGAAAAGAACGAAGAAAAAAAAATAAACGTAAGATTTTCTTAAAAATTGATAATCTATTTACAAAAGCTTTTCTTTTATTTCTATTAATTTTTAATTGTTGTTTAATTTTCGCTAAAAATATATATTTATTAAGTTTTACCTTGCCTATATTTTTATTAATTTTAATATTATATTTATTTAAAGGTAGAAAACTATTATTATTTTTTAATATTTTCCTTTTGCTAATTATGTATTTTTCTTATTTAGAAATCAGTTTTCGCTTTTGGGCGGAAAAATAAAGTAAATTAAAACTTATGTTATGTTATAATTTAGTGGTAATAATCTTTTTCAGATAGAAAGGAAAGTTAAGGCTAATGGAAAAGTTTTTTATAAAGTTACAAAAGCAGTATCAATTCAGCACTAAATTTTTAAAAAAACTTCAGGAAAGTTTTCATAAAGTTGAGCCTTATTGGCAGAAAATAAGTGAAATAACTTTTATTAATCAGCTTAAAATATTAGAGGCTTTTCAAAAAAATCAAGCCTCTGATTTTCATTTAAATGGATCAACCGGTTATGGCTATGGTGATATAGGCAGAGATGTGCTTGAAGAAATCTGGGCTGACATTTTTCAAGCAGAAAAAGCTCTAGTAAGATCACAAATTGCTTCCGGTACCCATGCTTTAGCCCTGTGTTTATTTGGTAATCTCCAACCTAATGATGAATTCATCTCCATTAGCGGCACCCCTTATGATACTTTGCAAAAAGTTATTGGTTCTCAGGGGGAACCGGGTACTTTATCCGAATTACATATTACCCATAAAATTATTGATTTAACTGATTCCGGTGATTTTGACTACCAAAAAATAGAAAACAGCATTACTTCTAAAACAAAAATGATCTGCATCCAACGTTCACGTGGCTACAGTTGGCGGCCTTCTATTAATGTTGAAAAAATTGGAGAAGTTACTAATTTTGTTAAAAAGCTTAATCCTAATTTAATAGTATTTGTAGATAATTGTTATGGAGAATTTGTAGAAGAACTGGAACCTACTCAAGTAGGAGCTGATCTAGTAGCCGGCTCTCTAATAAAAAATCCGGGAGGAGGGATTACTCCCCGAGGTGGTTATATTGTAGGCAGAAAGGATTTAGTGTATAGAGCTGCCTGTCGGCTAACAGCACCGGGAATTGCCGGAGAAGTAGGCTCCGCCCTTGATTTTAACAGATTAGCTTATCAGGGATT
>ENA-OWOZ01000749-OWOZ01000749.1-bioreactor-metagenome-genome-assembly--contig:-NODE-749-length-36678-cov-7.629027_pt1 | contig 36678 bp, 32 predicted proteins | sample MGYA00238140_ERZ651804 | MGnify/ENA primary metagenome ERZ651804 (study PRJEB26910, sample SAMN07631232) | bioreactor metagenome | isolation source: Switchgrass digestor | place: USA: Dartmouth... | reverse complement strand
CGGGTCCACACCTGAGGGTGTGGGCCTGTCTTTGTTACTCCTTTCAGACGGTGGCTGGATTGACCGGTATGACGAACAGTTTGCTATAATGAATCGCACATCTGACCTGCGCGGCTTCCAGGTATCTGGAGGACACGAGCGAACGTCTGTAGTGTCAGGCGAGGTGATCACCTGTGGTCTGTTCGGAGTGCGGCACACATCTCGAGGCGGGCGGGCGCTTCTGCCACAGCTGTGGCTGGGATTCGCGGCAGGCCGAGGCGGCGCGCCGGGCTGCAAAGCACGCACAGCGACCGGCCTGGAAGCGCTGGGTGTCGGGCGTTTCCCTCGGCTTGCTCGCCGCGGTCGTGTTCTTCATGTTGCTGGTGCCCCGTACCGAGGCCGAGTCGGTGCCGCAGGTGGGAACACCGGCGCCCGACTTCGTGCTGGAAACGCTGGAAGGTGACGGCGTGGTTCGCCTCTCCGACCTGGCCGGGCAGCCGGTGGTCATCAACTTCTGGGCGACCTGGTGCCCGCCGTGCCGCAAGGAGATGCCGGACTTCCAGCAGGTGTACGACGAGTACCGGCAGATGGGGCTGCAGTTCTACGCCGTGAACGTGGGCGAGTCGCACGTGGCGGTGCGGGACTTTGCCGAACGGCTGGGGGTGAACCTCCCCATCCTGATCGACGCCGACGAGAGCGCCCAGCGGGCGTACCACATCCTTCCCATCCCCGCAACTTTCTTCATCGACCGCAACGGGATCGTCCGCGGGGTGTACCAGTACCAGATGTCGCTGCCTCAGATTGAGGCTGAGGTTCAACGTCTGCTCGCCCGCTAGGAGGAGTCGATGCGCATGGCCACACCGAACCTGTTCCTCGCCTTCGGCGCAGGGGTGCTCTCGTTCGTGTCGCCCTGCGTGCTGCCGATCTACCCGTCTTTCCTCAGCTACCTGACCGGCGTTTCGGTGGACCAGCTCTCCGAGGGCAGCCGGGCTGTGCGCGCCCATGTGCTGAAGCACAGCCTGGCCTTCTTCGCGGGATTCTCGGTGATCTACGTCGCACTGGGCCTCACCGCCAGCGCACTGGGTTCCTTTTTCTACAGCAGCCGCTCCTGGCTGCCGGTGGTGGGCGGCCTGTTCGTTATTGTGATGGGCCTTACCCTGATGGGCGTGCTGCGCATCCCCTTCCTGATGCGTGACACGCGTCGGCAGCTGGCGAGCCGCCCCGAGGGCTATCTGGGGTCGGCGCTGGTGGGCCTCACCTTCGCCGCCGGGTGGACGCCCTGTATCGGCCCGATTCTGGGCGCTGTGCTGGCGCTCGCCGCAACGAACCCGGGCTACGGTGGTCTGCTGCTCCTGGCCTACTCCGTCGGCTTTGCGCTGCCCTTCGTCGGGATGGCCTACGCGCTCGGTTCCGTCCGCAAGCTCGCGCGCTACTCGCTGGCGATCGAGCGGGTGGGCGGCGCCGTCATGGTCGTCATGGGCGTCATGCTGGCCACGGGCACCATGGAGCGCCTGTCGGCCTGGCTGCTGGAGGTAACAGGGTTCACAGGATTCTGATCGCAGCAGAGGGGGGACTCCGGTCTCGCCCTCAGGCAGGGGGGAGTTTCGCTCTGGCCGCTTTAAGTGCAGCCAACTGCCCGGCCTGCCGCCGCTCGCTCCCGGAGGGGGCCCAGTTCTGTCCCGGGTGTGGACTGGCACTGGGGGAACGAGAGCGGGTGCGGCCGCCGGAGGGACCGAGCCCGTGGGTGCGCCTGCTGGACGGTACGTGGGACTTCTTTGCTTCCACAAAGGTGGCGTCTGTGATCATCGTGGCCATCGCCGTGGCGTCGGTGCTGGGCACGCTGATCGAGCAGGAGTCTCTGTATCAGGACTGGCGGCCGCCATACCTTTACTACCCGGACCGCTACGGAGAGTTCTGGGGGAACCTCTTCATGCGGCTGGGCCTGACCCATACCTTTTCGTCCGTCTGGTACGCCGCCCTCATCCTGATGCTGGTCATCAGCCTCATCATCTGCTCGCTGCACCGCCTCGTGCCGCTGCACCGCATGCTGGTGCGCCCGCAGGTCTGGAAGCTGCCGCACTTCCTGCGCAAGCAGCAGATCGTCCTGGAGGCCGGTTGCGACCTGGCAGAGGCGGAGGCGATGCTCAGGAGGTCGGGCTACCGCATCTGGCGTGACCGGGAGTGCATCTACGCAGAGAAGGGCCGCCTGAGCCGGTACGGCCCGTACGTCCTGCACATCGGGCTCCTGGTGGTCTGCTTCGCCGCGTTTGCCAAGGCGCTGCCGGGCTGGGACGAGTCACAGGACGTCTGGATTCCTGACGGGCAGACCGTGAAGGTCCCGGGTACGGACTTCGCCATCACGAACCACCAGTTCACCATCGAACTGTATGAGAACGGCATGCCGTCCCGGTTTGCCACCGACGCCTCCATCCTGGTCGACGGCGAGGAGGTGCTCCGAAGGACGATCGAGGTGAACCGGCCCCTCTCCTACGGCGGCTGGGACATCTACCAGGCCTCGTGGCGGGAGGAGCCCGGAATGGCCCACCTGCGCCTGGTGCATGCCGAGACCGGCCAGGTGGTGACCACGATCCCCTTCGACCTGCGGGACCCGGCTCCGGAGTTCCCTGTTGAGGGCACCAACCTGAAGGTCGCCGTCCGTACGTACCTGCACGATTTCATGCTCGACCCTGAAACCGGCCAGCCCACCAATGCCTCGTACGAAGTGCTCAACCCGGTGCTGATGGCCGAGGTGGTGGCGGCCGACACCGAGCAGGTTCTGGGCCGGATTGCCCTGGTGATCCTGGGCGACACGCCTGCGGTCTACGCCGGGCCGTACTACCTGGAGGTGGATCGGGTCGACACCCGCTGGTACACAGCCCTCAAGCTTCACCAGGACAAGACGGTGCCCTACATGTACGCCGGCCTCGCGGTCGTGTTCATCGGCATGTTGATGACGTTCTTCATCTACCACTGGCAGGTCTGGGTGCGCGCGGAGAACGGGGGGGTTCTCATCGGCGCCCGTGCATATAAAAACCGGTTCGGACTGAACCGGGAGATCCAGCGCCTGTTCGGCAAGCCCCAGGGGGAGGGGACGGAGCGATATGACACCGCGTGACGCGTTCCTCATCGATCTGGCCCAGTGGCTTCTGTTCGGTGCCTTTGCGGCCTATCTGTTGGCCTTCCTGCTCTACGTTTCGGGGACGCTGGGGCGGCGAATCTCAGGAGGCAGCGGTTTCGCCAACACCGCCGGGTACGGCACGGTGGCCAACGTGGCGGGCGTCGTCCTGCACGGCCTGGCGATCCTGGCCCGGTGGCAGGGCTCGGGCTTCTGGCCCACGTCCAACATGTACGAGTTCATCGGCTTCATGGCGTTCTCCAGCATGCTGGCCTTCCTGGTGATACACCGCATGTACCGGCTCTACATCGTCGGAGCCCTGGTGACCCCGGTGACGCTCTTCCTGCTGGCCTACTCCTACGTGTTCCCGCGCGACGTGACGCCGCTCATCCCGGCGCTGCAGTCCATCTGGCTCCCGCTGCACGTCTCGCTGGCTGCGCTGGGCGAGGGCTTTTTCGCCGTGGCCTTCGGTGCGGCCCTGCTCTACCTCCTGCGGGTGCGCGGGCTCGAGCTGGCGAGCAGGCGGGCCGCCGATGAAGTGGCCAGCGCGCTGGAGGGTGGGGCAGTCGCCGCCGGCGCAGGCGGGACAGCCAGCATCGCCAGGCCTGCGGAGACGGCCGACCAGCGCTGGGAGCGCATCTGGGGCGTGCGCCTCATGGAGGTGCTCTTCTACGTCATCCTCGTCATGGTCGGCTTCACGCTTCTTGCCCTGATCTTCCGCTATGCGGGCTTCCAGTGGATCTTCAGCGCCAACACCAACCCCTACCACCTGCCCCCCATCATCGGGCCCTACGGGGCAGAGGTGGGGGAGAAGGGGTCGTTTCTGGGCATCCCGCTCCCGGCTGTGGTGGTGCCGTACGGCTGGAAGGGCAAGCACCTCAACACCCTGCTCTACTCGCTGGCGGTGGGCGGGCTCCTCTACTGGGTGATTCGCCGCTTCATCACCCGGGGCCGCATCGGCGACGCCCTGGCCTTGCGGGTGGGTGGCGACCCGGAGTTGCTGGATGAGATCAGCTACCGCGCCGTGGCCATCGGCTACCCGATCTTCACCCTGGGCGGCCTGATCTTCGCCATGATCTGGGCCAAGGAGGCCTGGGGCCGATACTGGTTCTGGGACCCGAAGGAGACCTGGGCGCTCATCGCCTGGCTGGTCTACTCGGCCTACCTGCACTTCCGCATCAGCCGGGGCTGGGAGGGACGGAAGTCCGCATGGCTGGCCGTGCTGGGCTTTGGGGTGGTGCTGTTCACGCTGGTGGGGGTCAACCTGCTGATCGTCGGCCTGCACTCCTACGCAGGTGGAGATTAGACGTTTTGCAGCACACGAGCCTGTCCGCCGGGGAAGCCGGCCGGGCAGGCTCTCTCTTTTCGGGCCGTGACGCCATGGCCGAATACCCCCCTGTGCCGTTGCAGAGACTAGCGGCGACGCGCGGCCAAAGGTCGCAGGCGACGAGGTCGGAGTTCAGCGGGCGGAGGCGCCTCTTCCCGTGGACGGCCGGCGATTGGAGGAGAATGCGGGCATGACGGTACATGGTGACCTGGAGCGGGCGATCGCCATGGCCCAGGCGGCCAGGGGCAGCTATCTGCTCTTCGCGGCCCAGTCGGAGGACGAGAAAGCCCACCAGGTGTTCAAGCAGATGGCGGAGGACATGGAGCGGCACGTCAAGATCCTGGAGTCCCGCCTTGCGTACCTCGGCCAGTACAATGCCCTGGTGGGGCAGGCGAAGGGTCGGCAGGACCAGGGGCGACAGGACCGCCAGGATCAGGGCCGGCAGGACCAGGGCCAGCACGGGCAACATGCCGGCCCGAACCAGGGGCAGGGCCCGGGCGGGGAGGGACGCGGGGGCGCAGGCCCCCAGCGGGGCGGTCAGGGGGACTGGCAGCAGCAGAGGCAAGGCGGCAGCAACGGACAGGGCTCCTGGCAGCCGCAGGGCCAGGGGCAGAACGGTGGCAGGGACCAGAGGCGGGGCCCAGAGGGCGGCCGGCAGGCCGGAGGTAACGGGCAGGGCGAATGGGCGGCGCAAGGCGGGGACGGCGGCGGTCAGGACGCAGGCAACGGGCAGGGGCCGGGGCAGCATCAGGGGCAGAACGGCGGCCAGAATCAGGCGCAGGGAGACTGCCAACAGGACCAGGGGTACAACTAGGCTGCGAGTCCCGCCCCGGCAGGAGGCCCGGGCCGACGTGCAGAAGTATCCCGCACATCAGGCGCGCCGGCAGGCCGCAGCAGAAGGGATCGAGGCGACCGTTGCGGAACCCCGAGCAAGACGAACAGCGGGAGCGCAGGCGGGCGGCAGAGATTGCCGGCCGCCTGCTGGAATGGTATGGGCGCCACGGGCGGGACCTGCCGTGGCGCCGTACGCGCGATCCGTACCACATCTGGGTCTCTGAGGTCATGCTGCAGCAGACCAGGGTGGAGACCGTGATTCCGTACTATCAGCGCTGGATGGAGCAGTTCCCCACCCTGCAGGCGCTGGCCGAAGCCCCCGAAGAGCAGGTGCTCAAGGCCTGGGAAGGGCTGGGCTACTACCGCAGGGCGAGAAACCTTAAGAAAGCCGCCCGAGCAATCGTGGAACAGCACGGCGGGAAGTTCCCAAAGGATTACGAAGACATCCGCGCGCTGCCCGGCATCGGGGACTACACCGCCGGCGCGATCGCGTCCATCTGCTTTGACCAGCCCGTGGCCGCGGTGGACGGGAACGTGCTGCGCGTCATGGCGAGGCTGACGGGAAGCCATGAGGACGTATCCTCGCCCCTGGTAAAGAAGGAAACCGCGAAAAGGCTCGAAGCCCTGTATCCCGAAGGGCGGTGCGGGGATTTCACGCAGGCGTTGATGGAGCTGGGCGCCGTGATATGCCTGCCGAACGGCGTGCCGAAGTGCGGCGACTGCCCGCTTTCCTTTCTTTGCCGCGCCTTTCGGGACGGAACGCAGATGGAACTGCCCGTCAAAACCAAAAAAGCGCCCCGGAAAAGGGAAGTCCGAACCGTGTTCCTGCTCTTGTGCGGCGATTTGGTGGCGATTCGAAGGCGGGAAGAGGAAGGCCTTCTCGGCGGGCTATGGGAGTTCCCCAATGTGACCGGGGATTTGACCTTTGAAGAAGCGGAAGAGGTGCTGCACCAATGGCGCGTTTGCCCTTTTGCGATGGAAAAGGGCGTTCGCGGGAAGCACGTGTTCACCCATGTGCAATGGGACATGAAAAGCTATTCCGTCCGTTGCGATAACATGCCGGACGGGTTTGACTGGGTGAGTCGTGAAACGCTGCTTGCGGAGCGGACGCTTCCCTCCGCCTTCCGCCCCTTTCTGCGCATGCTTTGATGAAGAATCCTGTGCTTGATGGATTTGCCAGCATAGCGCGTTGCGGGATTGCGCAACTTGTTAGCGAGGTGATTCAATGGCAAAGGACAGTCAGATCGACCCCAAAGAAGTGCGGCCGGAAAAGAGCAATGGCCAGAGCCCGCTGACCCGCGAAAACCTGCAGAAGAACAAAAACGCGAAAAGGCAGTCCATCAAGGGTAACGACGTGTAAGGAGGATCCATGGCAAAAGCCGGAATGAGGCGCCCGGACCCCAGGGAAAGGATGAACATTCCCAAAAACGACGTCCGCCCGGTGCCGGAACTTCAGGGAAAAGCCAAGAACAGCAAGGAAAAGGCAGACCCCGTCAAAACGTAGCAGCCCGCTTTCGTGCTGCTTCGCTTTTCATGTTACTTGTGATAGATGCCTGGCAACTGCATCGGAGCAAAACGAAAGCGCTGGAACCACTTGCTTGCGGCCTTGGCTGGGCGCTTCTTAATGCGGATGAAAGCCGCACAGGCCTTATGATGGTTCTTCCCATCATTTTCGCAGAAGCTCCGGCAGTCCATTGGTCAGCTTCACGAGCATCTCCGCCATGAAACGCGGGGATTTTTTCATGTCGTCGTTGAGCCATTTCTGGATGGCGCCGATGCAGCCCGTCAGCGTGAAGGCGTAGACGTAATCCGCATCCTCCTTGGAAATTGCGCCGTTCTTGACCAGTTCGCTGATGCTCTTCTCGTAAACCAGGGTCATCACGCGCTTCTGGAAATGAATGTCCCCCCGCTCGCTCAAAAGCAGCTTGCACAGCCGCGCATTTTCCTTGATGTATTCAAAAATGCGCTCCACATTGTCCACCGGTACGGCGGGCACCTCGTCGTGGGTGTAGTCGGACAGGTACATGCCCACGTTGTCGAACAGCTCGTCCTGGATTTTGCGCATCAGGTCGTACTGGTCGGTGTAATGGGCGTAGAAGGTGGCGCGGTTCACGTCTGCGTTTTCGCAGATCTCCTTGATGGTGATCTGCGAAATGTCCTTCCTTTCCAGCAGCGCGATGAAACTCTCCTTGATGACCATTTTCGTGTATTTGACCCTTCTGTCCTCCCCTTTGCGCCGCATGGATTTTCCCTCCATTTTCGCTGGATTTGTCGGTTGCCAGACATCAGGCGCGCCATCTGTTGCGCAACCGTCATTCCCCTGACATCTGATGATTTTACTGACAACACAATGCTATTATACTATACATCAGACAGTTTTTGAACACAGTGTTGCCCGAATTTACACAATCACGGAACATCCTTCGCTTAAAGGAGGATATGCAGTGGACAGTTTCTTTCGTTTTGTCATCAGGCGAAGAAAAGCCGTCATAGCTGTCTTTATCGTTCTGGCCGCGTTCAGCGCGCTGACGGCCGGGCTGGTTGAAGTCAACTACGACATGGTGGATTACCTGCCGCAGGACGCGCAGTCCACGCAGGCCATCTCCATCATCGAACAGGAGTTCAGCGAGGACACGCCGAACACCAGAGTCATGCTGACCGGCGTGACCGTCCGCGAAGCGCTGGAATACAAGGACCGCATCGCGGCCATCGACGGCGTCAAGTCGGTCAACTGGCTGGACGACGCAGTGGGCAGGGATGTGCTGGCCGTCACCCCGCCGGAGTTCCTGGATGCTTCCGTCGCGAAAAGCTATTACAAGGATGGCTGCGCCCTGCTGAACGTTTCCGTCGAAAGCGGCAGGGAGAGCACCACAATCCGCGCCATACGCGAGATAATCGGCAAGACCGGCGCCGTGGCGGGCGACGCGCCCAACGCCGCGACGCTGCAGGAGCTGGCGGTGACGGAAGTGGTCAACGCCATGGTCATCCTCATCCCCATCGTGCTGGTCATCCTCACCCTTTCCACCACGTCTTGGCTGGAGCCGCTGCTCTTCGTGTGTACCATCGGCTTCGCGGTGCTCATCAACATGGGCACTTCCGCCTTCTTCGGCGAGTACTCCTTCGTGACCCAGACCGTCGCCCCGGTGCTGCAGCTGGCGGTCTCGCTGGATTACGCCATCTTCCTGCTGCACAGCTTCGGCGACTATCGCGCGGATCACGAGCCCGAAGAGGCGATGCGCCTTGCCATGAAGCGGTCGCTGTCCACCGTGGCGGCCAGCGCAGCCACCACGGTGATCGGCTTTGTGGCGCTGCTGTTCATGCGGTTCGGCATCGGGGCGGATCTGGGCATCCATCTGGCAAAGGGCATTGCGCTGAGCTTCCTTTCGGTGATGGTTTTCCTGCCCGCGCTGACGCTGGCCTGCTATCGCCTGCTGGAGCGGACGAGGCACAAAAACCTCGTGCCCAGCTTCGAAGGCGTCGGCAAAGCGCTGATGAAAACGCGCATCCCCTTCGTTTGCGTAGCGCTGGTTCTGGCGGTGCCGTGTTTTTTGGCCCAGTCCAGCACGGCGTTCATGTACGGCATGGGCGGCGTGGCAGAGAGCACCCAGGCCGGCCGGGATGCCGTGCGCATCGAGGAGGTGTTCGGCAGGGAGAACGCGCTGGTCCTGCTCGTTCCCAGGGGGGACCCAGGAAAGGAGAGCGGCCTTTGCGACGAACTAGCTTCCCTCCCCCACGTGACGGATGTGCTTTCCTACACGACGGCGGTGGGCGCGGAAATCCCGCCGGAATACGTGCCGCTGGACGTGTTCGACCGGTTCTATTCCGGGAGTTACGCCAGAATCGTGCTGTATACCGACAACCCCGAGGAGGGCGACGAGGCCTTTGAAACCGTGCAGGCGGTGCTGGACACCGCGAAAAGGCATTACGACACCTGCTACCTCACCGGCCAGAGCGCGTCGCTGTTCGACATGAAGAACGTGGTGGAAAAGGACACAAAGGTCGTCAACTTGGTGGCGGTCATCGGCATTTTCCTCGTGATCCTGCTGACTTTCCGCTCGGTGTCGGTGCCCGTCCTCCTCGTGTTCGTCATCGAAACGGCGATCTGGATCAACCTTTCCTTCGCCTACTTTGCGGACAGTTCCCTCAGCTTTATCGGGTACCTCATCATCAGCACCGTTCAGCTGGGCGCCACGGTGGACTACGCCATATTGCTGACCAGCCAATACTTTGCGAACAGAAGGGAACTGCCCAAAAAGCCGGCGATGCTCAAAACGCTGGCCGGCAGCCTGCCCGCCGTCCTGCTTTCGGCGAGCATCCTGTCCATTGCGGGGTTTACCCTTTCCTTCACCTCCAGCAACCCCATCGTCGCCGAACTGGGCGTCCTGCTGGGCAGGGGGACGATCCTTTCCTTCGTCATGGTGGCATGCGCGCTGCCCGGGCTGCTCGTCCTGTTTGACGGGGTGATTCAGAAGACCACGCTGAAGACGGATTTCGCCTCCAATGCGTGAAACCCATCTGAAGGGAGTGACTGCGATGAAACGAGCCCTCGCGATTTTGATTTGCGCCGCTTTTCTGCTGTGCGCGGCGTTCCCCGCCCTTGCCGCCGTCAAAACGGAAGAGGTGGTGTATGGGCTGATGGACCACGACGGCAGCGTGAAAAGCGTTTACGTCGTCAACTGCTTCAGCGGCGGCGGCAGCATCGAGGATTACGGCGATTACAGCGAAGTGCGCAACATGACGACGGCGGAAGCGCTTTCGCTAAACGGAGATTCCGTCACCGCAAGCACCTCTGCCGACCGCCTTTACTACCAGGGAACGCTGAAGTCCAAAGACCTTCCCTGGGTTTTTGCCATCCGGTACAGCCTGGACGGCAAAGAAGTCTCCGCCGGGGAACTCGCGGGCAGAAGCGGCGCCCTTGCCATCGACATTTCCGTCAAGCAAAACCCTTCCGTAAACCCCGTGTTTTACGAGAATTACATGCTGCAGATCTCCCTGACGCTGGACACGCAAAAGTGTGAAAACATCCGCGCGGGGAACGCCACCATCGCCAGCGCGGGAAGGAACAAGGTCGTCGCCTTCACGGTGCTGCCCGGCCGGAACGCGCGCTTTTCGGTCACGGCGGACGTGCGGGACTTCTCCATGAGCAGCATTGAGATTACAGGCATGCCCTTTTCCATGCCCATCGACCTTCCGGACACCGGGGGCCTGACGGGAGACCTGACCCGCCTGTCGGACGCTGTGGACGAACTGAAGAACGGGGCCGCGAGCCTTTCGGACGGCATCTCCCAGACTTATGCGGGGGCTAAAAAGCTGGCCGACGGTTCCGAGAGCGTGGCAGGCGGGCTGAAGGAGCTGAGCGGCAGCGCCGAACAGATGAAAAGCGCTTCCGCTCAGATCGAAGCGGCGCTTTCGGGCATCGCCGCCTCGCTGAACGGGCAGGGCGCCGAGGGCTTCAGCATCGCCGGCATCGACGAACTGCCCGGCGCTCTGCGCCAGCTGGCGGACGGGCTCAAGGAGGTCACCGCCGGCATGGAAGCGCTGAAAACCTCTTACGCCGCCGCCTATGCCGCTCTGGACGGGTCGATAGCCTCCATTCCGGACGCCGAGGTTGACCCTGCGCCCCTTTACGCGGCCTTGTCCGGCGACAGGGCGCTGACCGGCGCGCTGGACGCGCTGATGGCGTACTACGCTGCGGCAAAGACCGTCAAAGGCACCTATGCCGCCACCAAGGAAGCTTTTGCCGCGGTGGAGAGCAGCCTTGCCGCCCTTTCCGCTTCCGTCGGTACCGTTTCGGAATCGCTTGATCAAATCGCGGACGGTATGGAACAGGCACTGAGCGGAAACGAAGCGGTGGCGCAGCTGCGGCAGCTGAAGGATGGGCTGACCCAGCTTTCCAGCCAGTACAGCCAGTTCCACGCCGGCCTCGCGGCGTATCTGAACGGGGTTCAGGCCCTCAACAACGGCTACGGCAAGGTGCACGCGGGCATTCAGTCCCTGAAGGGCGGCATGGGGCAGCTGAACGAGGGCGCGAAGGAGCTCGCTTCCGGCACCGGGGAACTGCACGAGGCGGTGGCGGATCTGCCCGATGAACTGCAGGAGGAGATCGACGGCATGATGCAGGACTACGACAGGCCGGACTTTGCGCCGTTGTCCTTTACGTCCGAAAAGAACGCGAGTGTATCCGCCGTGCAGTTCGTGCTGAAGACCAGCCCCATCGAACCGCCAAAACCGCAGCAGTCCGTTGCGGCCCAGCCGGTCAGGCTGACCTTCTGGCAGAAGCTCTTGCGCCTGTTCGGGCTGTATCCGTAATCAACGCTGAATCGTCAAGGCGTTACCAAATCATGCAAAGGCTGCCGGATCGTGCCGTCCGGCAGCCTGTTTCCGGCTTACACCCTCCGCGCTGGTGGGGCAGGCTGGCTTTTTCCTCAATTGCAACATTTGCCGGATTGCGCATTACGGAATGCGATATACGGACAAGTGCGCTCCACCTGCTGGTGCGCTGCCCTGCCACCCTGCCGCCATCCGAAGGAATGCGGTACCTCTGCCCTGCCGCCCCAAAGCCGTCCGTGCCATGGCGGGAGTACAGCACAAAGCCCTGATCGCGCGGATGCGGCAAGCTGGGGCTTAGCAATTCGGCAATCGATGGGCTTTGCACTTTTTACATGGGTGCGGGAATGCGCGCAGCCTTGCCCTGATTATAGTCAAGGGCGGTATGCGGCGCGCAAATGTGTCGCAACCGTATTTGGTGGTATGAAGCAACGCTGTGCACAACCCCATCCTCCCCGCCATTGCCGAAACACCGCGCTGTTCAATCAAATAAGAAACAGAAAAGGGGCCGGATTGGCCCCTTTGGCTTGTGCGCTAATTTGCGTTCCGGTTATCAATACTTGCCGAAGTCGTCATCCTTGGCGGCGGTTTTTTTGCCGGAGAACAGCCCTTTCTTTCTGGGCTTGGCTTCGCCGGCGGGAGTGCGGGAAACGACCGGGGCGGATGCCTTCACCTCCGCGTGGTGGAAGGACGCGCCGTTCTTCAGCCTGTACCTGCCCACCTGCTCCTGCAGAAGCGCGGCCTGGCCAGCCAGCTCCTCGCTGGCGGCGGCGCTTTCCTCCGAGGTCGCCGAGTTGGTCTGCACCACCTGGGACACCTGGTTGATGCCCTGGTTGATCTGGGCGATGCCCGTTGCCTGCTCTCCGGAAGCGATGGCGATGCGGTTGATGAGGCTTGCCACCTCCTCGACGTTCGCCACGATTTCGTCCAGCGCCTGTGCCGTGCTGTTGGCGATCTTGGTGCCGTCCTCCACGTTCCGGATGGAGCCTTCAATCATCTCCGTGGTCTCCCTGGCGGCGTTCGCAGAGCGTGCAGCGAGGTTCCGGACCTCTTCCGCCACCACGGCGAAGCCCTTTCCTGCCACGCCCGCGCGGGCAGCCTCGATGGCGGCGTTCAGCGCGAGGATGTTGGTCTGGAAGGCGATGTCGTCGATGACTTTAATAATTCTGGAGATGCTGTTCGACGACTCGTTGATCTCCCGCATGGCCTTGAGCATCTGCTGCATCTGCTCGTTGCCCTTAAGGGCGTTTTCCCTGGCGGTTTCAGCCAGCCTGCTGGCGTTGTTCGCGTTTTCCGCGTTCTGCTTGGTCTGCGCGGATACTTCCTCGATGGACGCCGTGAGCTGCTCGATGGCGCTGGCCTGTTCCGTCGCCCCTTGGGAAAGCGCGATGCTGGAGTCGGAGATCTGCCTGGCGCCTGCAGCCACCTGCTCCGCGGCGGAACTGATGTTGCTCAGGATCTCGTTGTTCATGCGGATCATTTCATTGAGCTTCTTGCCCAGAAGATCCTGCTCGGACCGGACGGTGACCTCCGCTGTGAGGTCGCCGGAGGCGATCTTCTCTGCGGCCAGGGCCTGTTCGCGGATGCTGTCCGCCATTTTGCCGAAGGTGCGCATCAGATGGCCGACCTCGTCCTCGGAGGTGACGTCGATCCTGACGTCCACGTCGCCCAGTGCGATCCTGTCCGCAACACCGACAAGGTCGTGAATGGGCATCGTGATGCGGGAAACCAGCCTTGCGAGAACAAACGCGATGGCCACGGCGGCAACAAGCCCGGTGGCGGCGCCGGAAAGCAGGCTGATGATGATGGGCCGGTTGATCTCGCTGACGGGGGCCGTCGTGCCGATCCACCAGGTGCTGCTGCCCACGGAAAGGGGCTCAAACACGAAGCGCTTGTGGTTCTTCGTCAGGCTGGAATAGGAATCAAAGGTCACCGCTGTTCCGGTGGCCATGGCGTTCTTCAGCGCCGCCACGGCGGAATCTTCCAGATAATCAAAGACCAGTTCGCCGTTTGACGACGTGTTGGGGTTGAAGAACATGCGCCCTTCAGAGTCGCAGAGCAAAATGTAACCGGTGTCGTACAGCGTGACGTCCTTGATTTCCTGAATAAGGGTGTCAATCCGGATGTCCTGCCCGACGACGCCCACGAACTTCCCGCTCTTGATGATGGGCACGGTCAGGGAGGTGATAAACAGCGTTACGCCGTCGGTTTCATACTCGTACGGGTCCATAACCCACGCTTCGCCCGTCTGCCTGGGCATCTGGTAGAACAGCCCGGTTTCGTAGCCGGTGACCGGCTCCAGATAGTACTCGTCGCCGTTCCTGCCCACGTAGGGGATGAAGCGGCCGGTGCCGTCGTGCCCGGCCTTGTTGACGTAGCTTTTGTCCATCGCGTCGAAGGCGTCAGGCTCCCAGACGGTGTAGGCGGCGTTGATGGTGTCGTCATCTGCGATGACGTCCCGCAGGACCCGGATGACCTTGTCCCTGTTGTTGCCGCCGACTTCGGCATAGTCCTGCACCAGCAGCTTCAGCGTCTTTACGCTTTCCATGGCGGCGTTGATCTTGCCCTGAATGACGCTGGAGTAGTGCTTGCTCATCTGCTCCATCAAATCGTCCGACAGCGCGTTCATGTTGCTGGAGGAGATGAAGAGGTTTATGACAAGCAGAAGGATCATACCTGCGATAAAGGTCGCGACCACCGGAACCAGTAACTTCCATTTGATGCTTTTGCTGATCTTCTTGAGCATTCCGACTGATTACTCCTTTTCGTCTGCGCAGTTTCTCGATGAAAATCCTGTGAAACGGCAGGAACGCTGCCATTTCGCAGTTTTACGAACGGTCTCTCCTGGTTGTCTCACTATGTATATCGTTCTTTTTTTCTGATTCTTAACAAATGAGTTGTTTTTCACAAAGAAAGATTCTGTGTTCAGGTACTTTTTGACCTCCTGCAGCAAAACAGTCTGGCAAAAGATACCGGACGCATGCGCTCCAATTGCCCGGTTTTGCTCGTTTGGATCTGCTCTTTTTGTGTTCAAAAGCTGAAAAAATGGATGCAGAATTTCATGTTGAGTTTGCGTTGTTTTCCTAAGGTTTTTACATGAAAACACGATTTAACTAAATAAGAATCGGTCACAAAAAAGATTTCGCTGCAATTGCATAAAGGAGGGCCTTTAAGAGAATGAAGAGCCTGAAGGTTAAGCTCATTGTTGTCATTCTGATTCTGGTTGTGCTGTCCACTTCGCTGACCATCGCAATCGGCCTGTCCGAAAGCTTCAGTATATCCGAAAGACTCATTCAGACCCAGGTGGAAAACCAGCTGGCCGGCGCGAACAGCATGCTCAAGAACTACATGTTCGAGCAGTTCGGCTCTTTGCGCCTTTTGGGCGACGGGGTTCTCGTGGACGAAAGCGGTACGCCCATCGACGGCAGGTTCGAGTATCTGGACCGCTTTGCCGAGAGCATGCAAAACGTCGCCACCATTTTCGCAAAGGACGGCAGCAGCTTTGTGCGGGTCATCACCACCATCACCGACGAAAACGGCGAACGCATCATCGGCACCGAGCTGGACCCCCAGGGCGGCGCCTACCATGCGGTTATTAGGGGCGAATCCTATCTGGGCGCCGCCAGCATCCTCGGCGAGGAGTACATGACGTCCTACACCCCCATGACGGACGAAAACGGCCAGATCATCGGCGTGTACTTCGTGGGCGTTCCGATGACGGAACTTAGGACCATCCTCGAGGAAGGCGCGGCGTCGGCGATCCGCATCGTCGCCCTCATCACTTTGCTTATCCTGCTCCTAGCCGCGCTCATCATCATCGCCGTCAGCGGGCACATCGCAATGCCCATCAAGAAGGTCACAGCCGCGGTGGAGGAAATCGCGGAAGGCAACTTTGACGTCACGCTGAATATCCGAAACAGGGACGAAACGGGCCATCTGGCGAAGGCGGTGCAGCGCACCATCGAGCGGCTGGTCACCTACCAGGACTATATCGACGAAATCTCCGCGGCGCTGGAAAGCATTTCGAACGGCGATTTGCGGTTTGAACCCAGGCTGCAGTACACCGGCCAGTTCAAAAAGCTCAAGGACCACCTGCAGGGCCTGTTGACCAACCTGAACTCCATACTGATGCACATCCGGCAGTCCGCCCAGCAGGTGGACAGCGGCGCAGCGCAGGTGGCGCAGGGCGCCCAGGCGCTTTCCCAGGGGGCGGCGGAGCAGGCCAGCTCCATCCAGCAGCTGTCCGCTTCCATTGCCGAGATGACCGAGGAGACCAGGAAAAACGCCGAAAACGCCAAGGCTGCCCGCGACAAGGCGGAGTCCGCCATCCATGAACTGCAGACCAGCAACGACCAGATGAAGGACATGATGTCCGCCATGGACCAGATCAGCGACAAGTCCGCGGAAATCTCGAAGATCATCAAGATGATCGACGACATCGCCTTCCAGACCAACATTCTCGCGCTGAACGCCGCCATCGAAGCCGCCCGCGCGGGCGTGGCGGGAAAGGGTTTCGCGGTGGTGGCGGACGAGGTGAAAAACCTCGCAATAAAGTCCGCGGACGCCGCGAAGGACACCACGGCACTCATCGAGGACACCGTCCGCGCCGTGTCCAGCGGCTATGAAATCGCCAACAGGACGGCGCTTTCCCTGGAAAAGAGCTCCAAGGTGACCGCCGAAGCGGTCGCCCTGATCGACACGATCTCCGAAGTATCCCACAGCCAGGCTACGGCGATCATGCAGATCAACCAGGGCGTGGAGCAGATTTCTTCGGTGGTGCAGACCAACGTGGCCACCGCCGAACAGAGCGCTGCGGCAAGCCAGGAGCTTTCCAGCCAGTCCAGCATCCTCGAGGATCTCATCGGCAAATTCAAGCTCAAGGAGAGCGCGTACTGAAACCGCTCAAAAGGCGGTAACGCATAAAAAGCCGGCTGAAAACCGGCTTTTTAAAGTGTTTTGTGCACATCGCTGTCTGCCGCCTGATTAAGTCCGCATGAGTGCGCCCTGCGGGTCTGGCAGCAAGGCGGGGTCGATGCCCTTGATCCTGCAAAAGTGCGAAAAAAAACCGCTGTGCCAGTTCCCGGTCCTCCTGCTTTTTTCGGATGCGCGCGATATCCCGCAGGATCTGCGCCGCTTTGACGTCTCAAGATACCGGAACAGTCCGGTTCCCCAAAGGGGAACGGACGGCGATGAGCCGTTGGCATAGTACTTCCAGAACTTCATGGCCGCGCATTCCCTGTCCGACAGTGCGATCCTGATTTCAGAATCCGGACTGGCGGTCACGTACCCGGCTTCTCCCTCATCCCCCGGAACGGCCTCATCCACTAAAAAGTCGCCGAAGATGAACCGCTCCTCCTCTGGCGCGTACGGATAGCAAGTCGTCAGCACCGCCAGCGAGTTGACCATGGCCTTTTTCATGCGGAAGGCCTGCCCGCTTCTTTGCCCCTTGTGACAGAATCCCGCGGCACAGCACCAGTCCAGCAGAATGCTGCTCTCATAGGGATGCTCGTTCATCTCGTCCCAGTCAATTTCGCCGTCGAGGTACCGCCTGCAGTCGCATGTTTCGTCGCTGCACCAGGGCCTGTTTACCGATTCGACATTATAGCGCATCATGGCCTCGCTGCAGACGCCCGCCATAGCCGATGCGCTTTTGCGACCTCCCGCCGTCGCAAAAAGTGCATTTGAATGCCACGTTGCTCTTGGCGGTTTTGCTGGGTTCGGGATGGAAAAGCTTTATGCGCTGCTCTGCCTGCAGGGGGTGCGGCTCCGGCGCTTGCGGAACAGCCTCCTCTTCCTGCCCTTTTTCCCCGATCATGTTCTGCAGTTCGCTCTGAACAGCGCGATCCTTCACCGCAAGGTGTTCTGCGAACGCCTTCGAAAACGGAAACTGCTTTCCGCCCTCTTCCAACTGCACGACGATGTACTTGCCGCTTTGCGATATGACGGTGCTCACCCCGAAAACCTTGTGTTCGACTTCCTTACCGACGATGTTTATGATTCCTCAGACCTGTATCCAACTGGGGCATGTTAATCGCTGCTGCACAACTGTGTTCATACAGCAGTTCATTCCATGCAAAGCCGAAACATCCCGACAGTTTTCGCCCAATTATCATCATTTTTTCCTTCGGGTTCACAGAAATGCGTCCATACACTCCCGTTGAAGCTGTCAGGGCAGCGTCGCCGGAGTTTTTTTAATCGAGCGCATCGAAAAAAGCCTTCAGGTCCGCCTTGGCTGCATCGTCCAGATCGTGCCGGCGGATGCCCCGCAATGCCCCCTCCAGAGCGCACAGCGCGCTGAAGCAGGTATCCCCTTCCACCGCGCGCAGCCGCAAAAAAGCTTCCCTGCTGCCGAGGGCGCGCAGTTCCGCCTCATCGCGGATACCCGCCTGCAGAAGCCGCCTCTCCAGCGTTTTGCCGATGTTCGGCAGCTCGCTCAGCCTCATGGCCGGTCACCTCCCGCCTCGTTTTTTTCGCTGTCCTGCGCTTCGTCCTTTTTGCTGTCCTGATGCGTTTTTTTGCACTCATACATCTTCGCGTCGGCCTCGTGAAAGCTCTGCTCGAAGTCCTGCGCGCCCTCCTTGTCAAACACGCTGTACCCGTAGGCGACGGTGGGCATCCGGCTGTCCTGCTTCCGCTTTTGTGCAAGAGACCGGTTCATGGCGGCGAGCTGCCGTTCGATGGCGTCCTTGTCCGTGGTTTTGCAGATGACGGCAAACTCGTCCCCGCCGATGCGGCAGCAGGTGCAGGACTGGTCGAAGGACTCCCGGATGGCCGCGGCGACTTCCTGGATCACCGTGTCGCCGAAAAAATGGCCGTAGGTGTCATTGATAGCCTTGAAGTCATTGATGTCCAGAATGATGAGAGACATCGAGCCCTTTTCCGTCAGCTGCTTTGCCACCCTGTCGAAGGTGATGCGGCTGTACAGGCCGGACAGGCCGTCAAAGCTGCAGTCGAAGTCCGCCATCAGAAGGTAAAAGAAGATCAGCGAGATCGTTACACCGTGCCACGCGGAGGGGTGACTGGGATACAGGAGCCGTATGAACCTGAAGGCGATCGAAAAGACAAGCAGGACGGTCATTTTGCCCTTGATGGGAAAGCGGCTCCTTTGGGCGATGTACAGCGTGTAGAACATGAGCAGGAGCGCGTTGATGACGTATACCGTCACAAAGATTGGATAGGAAGCGCCCCTTGCATATTGGCTGAAGGCGTCGACCTGAAACAGCATGCCGTTCAGCGGCGACATTACCGCGAAAAACAGATTGATCGCCGACGGCAGCAGCATCCACTTGTGTTTGCTCAGCGCCTGCGTGTCAAAAATCGCAATCAGCGTCAGTGTAATCATGGGGGAAAGCGCGAAGATCGCCATTTTAAGGACGGTGTGCAATCCGGCGAGTTCCGGCCGCCCCGCTGAAGCCACGGTCCCCATTTCTGCCAGTATCGCGGCGATGGCGAACGCAATCGCAATGGCAAAAGGCCTTTTCCGCTGGTTTTTCAGCATCGTGCTGTTTTGCAGGAAAACAGCCAGGTAGATTAAAGCGAAAACATTGATCAGATATGTGGATACGTTCATGCAGGCCTTCCTTCTGTTTGAGCAATTGGTTCGCCAAAACTGTTGGGGGGGAAACATGATGCTCTGGGGTAGTGCATTATATATCGATACTTTTTCCCAGAGCTTTACTATAATAACATTTTATCATTTGCCGGGCAAGTGAAGCGGCTGTCGCGCCGCCTATATAGCAAAAACAGGGAAGGGTTTTGCTGCCTTCCCTGTTTGCACCGTTTTCCGGATGCTCAGTTTTTGCCGCTGATGTATGCAATCGCGCTTTCGGCCGCGATCTTGCCAAACACCAGGTTTTCGGTCAGCGGGCTTGCGCCCTGGGTGCCTTCGCCGGCGTTTTCACCCGCGGCATACAGGCCGGGTATGACGCTGCCTTCGGTGCTGATGACCTGTGCCTGCATGTCCACCTTCAGGCCGCCGAAGGTGCCCTGGGCGGCGGGCTTGACTTCGAGACCATAGTAATCCGGGTTCTCGAAGTTGATGCTGAGGTTGGAACGGCCGAACGCCTTGTCCTCGCCGGCGGCCACATAGCCCTTGTAGGTTTCCACCGTTTCGAGGAGACCGGCCTTGTCGATGCCGAGGATGTCGGCCAGTTCTTCCAGGGTGGAGGCGGACTTGAAGTAGCCCATTTCCTGGTACTGCTTCACAAGGCCGACTTCCAGCATGGTGCTGTCAAAGATCATGTAGGCCTTCTTGCCGGTCTGCTCCATGATCGCGGCGGAGGTGTCGGTGTAGTTGCCCTGTTCGTTGGCGAAGCGTTTGCCCTCCGCGTTCACCATGATGGCGCCGTTGTGACGCAGCGGGGACATGGAGACAAGCCCGTTCTCGCCGTAGTACACGCTGGGGTTGACGCGGATGTTTTCCATGTAGGCGACGTCCGCGCCCACGGCCTGCGCCATCAGGATGCCGTCGCCGGTCTGGCCGACGGAGCTGGAGCAGCCCACGCCCGCCCAGCGATCGTCATACTGGGCGATCATCTCGGGGTTGGCCGCGAAGCCGCCAGCGCAGAGGATGACGGCGTTGGCGTAGATGTTGTACTCGCCGTCCGGGCCGGTGACCTTCACGCCCTTGACCTTGCCGCCTTCCATCAGGATCTCGGTGGCCCTGGTGTTCAGGCGGATGTCCACGTTCTGCTTCTCCGCCTCTTCCTTCAGCACGCGGATGATTTCCGGGCCGGGAGCGCTGCCGTCCGCCGCGCTGTGGCCGTAGGTGTTGAACACGCGGGTCAGGTCCATGCCGAGACCGGACATCCAGTCGATGGCTTCGCCGCTGTGCCGGACCATGATCTCAACCGCCTCGGGCAGGCAGGTGGGATCGGAAGCGAAGTACCAGTTGTAGAAGTCCTCGTCGGAAGTGGCGACACCCTGGTCCTTCATGATCTGGGAGTTGTTCGCGAAAATGCAGGTGGAACCGAAAATGGTGTTGCCGCCGAGCATGGGCATCTTCTCGACGAGGATGACGTCCTTGCTGCCATACCGGACGTTGATGGCCGCGGTGAGGCCGGCGCCGCCGCCGCCCACGACCACGACATCCGTGGTGACATCCCTGCCGTTTGCCGCGTCTTTGCCAGACGCATCCTGATTGGCGCATCCCGCGGCAAAGGACAGCAGCAGCATGCCGCAAATCAGCAGGCTCAAATACTTTTTGCCCTTCATATTCTCTTTCCCCTCCTGTTTTGGTTGGGTGATCCGGGCAGAATCACCTTGCTGATAAATTATAAACGCTTTTTCTAACATTGTCAATCATTTAACATGTTGTTCACTTGTGTTAATAATGGTGACAAAACCTTTACAGCGCTGTTGAATCCTGTTACCAGAGGCGCGGTTCCCGTCTGGAACGAAAAAAGCATCGCCCGAGGGCGATGCTCTGGGAAATGCGCGGCGCACGCCGCGAAATCAGTTTGACCGGTGGACGTACATCCTCGCAGGCTTCGACTCCCCCGTCGGCTGAACCATGCAGAGAAACTCCCAGCCGTACCGCTCGTAAAACCCCGTGTGGTCGGTCACCAGATAGAGGGTGTCGATGCCGCTGGCGCGCATGTCCTCACAGACGCGCGCGAGCAGCGCCCCCGCGATGCCCCTGCCGCGGTGGTCAGGATCGGTGTAAACGGCGCACACGTTGGGAAAGAGGTCCGTGCGGTCGTGAAAGTCGTTGACGATGACGCCCAGACCGGCGACGATGCGCTCGCCGTCCAGGCACAGATACCACGCCGGGATGACGACCCCCTCCCTGAGGGAGTCCTCCATGCTTTCCCTGTATGCCTCTATAGGATGGTTCCATCTGCGGTGAAACCACTCTACTGCCGCTTTCAGCAGCTCCGGCTTTTCGTTCAGCCTGATGATGGGACTGTCCATGTTCACCCTCCCGGTCCGATGGCAAGACGCCCGAACGCAGCTGGCGCACCGCGCTCCAATGCGCTCACTGGCGGGCCGTTTCCATTTCAAATTTGCGCCTTCAGTGCTTCAGAGAACAGTTCCGCCTCCTCGTCCGTCAGAAGGCTCTGGCAGTCCAGAAGCAACTTGATGCTCCCGCCCGTCCTGCAGATGCCCTTGACGTACTTCGGCGCGCCGCTGATCTTCGGCGGGGGCGCGATGTCCTCGTCGGCAATGTCCATGACTTCCGTCACCCGGTCCACAATCAGGCCTGCGGCAATGCCGTTCACGTCCAGCACGACGATACAGGTCTTGTCGTCGTACGCCTTTTCGGGCTTGCGGAAGCGCAGGCGGGCATCCAGAATCAGGACGGTCTTGCCGCGAAGGTTCATGATTCCCTTGACATACGGCGGCATTTCGGGCAGCGGCGTGACGGGCTGCATGCCGATGAGTTCGACGATGTAGCGGATCTCGATGCCGTAGAGTTCCTCTCCGATGGCGAAAAACAGGTACTTGCCCTGCAGCGTGTCCTCTCCCTGCTGCAAGGTGTCCAGAAAATCCATATTGTCTTCCTCCTTCTCGTCACAGAATCGGCTGCATTCCTTGCACCATTCTAGCAGGAATGCAGCCGACAGGAAATGCCCAATTGCAAGCTGCCTTTCGGCAGGGCAAAAAACTGCGCGTCAGACCGCTTTAAGCCTGAACCTGCCCACCGCTTCGTGCAGCGCGCTCGCCTGGGCGGACATCTGCTCGCTGATCGCGGAGTTTTCCTCCGCGGTGGCGGCGTTGGTCTGCACGACGGCGGACACCTGGCTGAGGCCCTGCCGGATCTGCTCGATGGCTTCCGCCTGCTCTGAAGAGCCCGCCTCGATCCTGGTGATGCTGTCGATGACCAGCTGGGTCTTTTCCCGGATGCTCATCAGGATCTGCGCGGTCTGCGCCGTGATTTCCGTGCCCTTCGAGACGGTGGCGACGGAAGCCTCGATGAGCTCGGCGGTCTGCTTGGCGGCTGCGGCGGACTTGGCTGCGAGGTTGCGCACCTCGTCCGCCACCACCGCGAAGCCCTTGCCGGCGCTGCCCGCCCTGGCGGCCTCGATGGCGGCGTTCAGGGCGAGGATGTTGGTCTGGAAGGCGATGTCCTCGATGACTTTCGTGATGCCGGCGATCTGGCTGGAGGTGGCGTTGATCTCCTCCATCGCCCGGGTGAGCTGCTCCATGTGCGCGTTGCCGGTCTGAACGCCCATGCCCGCCTGCTCCACGTACTGCGTCGCGGTTCTGACGTTTTCGGAGTTGGCCGAGGCCTGGTCGGCAACATGGCCCACCGCCTCGCTCAGCTGCTCAATGGCGGATGCCTGCTGGGTGGAGCCGGCGGCGAGAGCCTGCGCCCCGCCGGACAGCTGGGACGCGCCGGTGCTGACCTGTTCCGCGGTGGCGTTGATGGTCAGAAGCGTCTCGTTCAGGGAGCGGGCCAGCTGTTCGATGGAATCCCGGATGGCCGCGAAGTCGCCCACGTAGTCCATGTCCATGTGCACGCGCATGTCGCCCGCCGCCATCTGGCCGAGCTTTTGGGAGATGTCCTGGATATACGAGGTAATGAGTGCGTTGGTGCTGCGGATGCTCTGCGCCATCCTGCCCAGTTCGTCTTTGCTTTCGAAGTTGAGGTGCGCCTGCAGGTTGCCGCGGGAGATCTCGCCATATACAGAGACGATCTCCTTCACCGGCGCGAGGATCGCCCTGCGGATGACGAGCGTCAGCACCAGCGTCAGCAGGATCGAAAGGCCGACAGTGGCGACCACGCCCCTCCAGGAGGACGACAGGATGCGCGCCACCGCGTCGCTCTGCGCGTCCGCGGATGCCAGCACCGCGCTTTCCAGCTCCGTCAGCAGTCCGCTCATCTGGCGCAGGGCGGGTTCGTACTCCTTCAGATAAATCTCCAGAGCCTGCGCGTCGGTCTCCTTGTCGTTCCTGGCAAGCAGCGCGGTGATCCGCCGCCGCGCGTCGCCGGCCGTGGCTGCCGCCGCTCTGATCTCCCCGATTTTTTCCGTCAGGCCGCCGTTGCCTTCGTTGGCTGAGAAACTCTCCAGCTGCTGCGCAAAGTCCGAAGCGTACCGGTCCACTTCCGCCAGCGCCTCGTTGGACAGCACCTTATCCTCCTCCACCACGGCCTTGAGCATGTTCTGGCTGGCGGCGTGCATGTCGAGCTTCATTTGATACATGTTCTTCAGGCTTGGGATGGTATGGGCGTCATACTTGCCCGTCTGCTCGCTCACGGCGGCGATGCAGGTGATGTACATGACGGAACTCAGAATCAGAAGCACGAGTACGCTGCTGAATCCCAGAATGAGCTTTGCGCTGATGGAAAGTTTTTTCATGCTGTTCCCCCATTCGAAATCATTGAAATTGAAACGTGACCGCCCATCCGCGCTTCAGCGGCAGGCAAATCACAATTGCGTGCGCTTTTGTGACCCTCTGCGTGCGATATATCTTCAACAATTATAAAAGTATGCTGCGGCTAATTCATACGTACTTTCGTCGTATTTTTCCAACCCTTTAAAACGCTGTGTAATTGAACTGGCCGGCTGAGACGGCGGCGCGCATTTCTGACCGGTTTTTCAAAGAAAAAGAGCAATCTGCCACAGCTTTGCTGAAGCAGATTGCGCAATGGCTGGCATACGAGATATTGTCGTATAACTGTGCTGTTTAAAAATCGATGCGACTGAGCTCCGCCTTGGAGTGGACGCCCAGCTTGCCGTACGCGTTGTACAGGATGGTCCGAACCGTGGCGGTGGAGATGCACAGCTGTTCCGCGATTTCCTTATGGCTCAGGCGGGCTTTTGCGAGCAAGGCGACCTCCCGCTCCCTCGGGGTCAGGGCGGACTTTTCCTGTCCAAGAGCGTGCAAAATGCCTTTTCTGCCGCGCTGATACCGATGGTACAGAGCGAGAATCGCGTTGATGTCTGCCTTTTTGTCCGGGAAGGCCTTCAGCAGCGTCTGGGAGAAAGCGGAACTCTCCACTGTCTGCTGCGCCATGGCGGCTGCAGGCTTTCGCCGCCGCTCCGCATGGGATTTGGACAGGATGTCGCCCAGGTGGGCGAATTGCGCAAAGGGTAGATACACTCGATCCGGCTGCGCCAGCGCAAAAGCTTCCGCGATGCATGAAAGCGCCTGCTGCTTCTGCCCGGTGGCGTAATACGCCTGCGCCTTGAGGATGTGGCAGTAAAGCTGGGGCAGGACGTAGTGCATCTCCTTCGCTGATTGGATGGTGTGGTCCGCCAGGGCCAGCAGTTCTGCGTGCCGCCTGCCGCTGGCCAGCAGGTGCGCGTGCAGAGCGCTCACGTACGGCACCGCTCCGGCGTATACCGCTTTGCCGATGCTCTCAAAGTCCAACAGCCATTTGGGCACCATGTCCATCGCGCCGAGCGCAGCGCCGAGGATGGCGAGGCAGATGTCCACCATGCGCGAAACATGCGGGCCGGCGTTTTCACCCGCGTACCCTTTGATGTTCTGCAGGGCGAGCTCGAAGCCCTCCGCGTCGCCGCGCAGAATCGCGATGCGGGCGAGAATCTGCTCCGCGCAGAGGCAGATGCAGATCTCCTGCCTGCTGCGCGCCTGGTAAAGCGCCTTGTGGCACAGGATTTCAGCCTGCACGTCGTCCCCGCGCAGCAGCATCATCTCCGCCTGATATGCGCTGTCCGCCCCGGCGCCCTGCTGGTGAGTAAGCTTCAGATGGCAGGGCAGCGCGCTTTTCAGTTCCCGCAGCGTCTCCTCCATCCTTCCGGGTTCCCGCCAGAACATGCTCAGCACGGAGGCGGCGCCCAAGGTGACGGGGACCGCGTTCAGCCCGAAACGGCTGGGGCCCTGCAGCAGCTCATAAGCGGCCGCTTGCCCTTCCCGCACTCTTTTCAGATCGTTATAGGCGTGCAGCGCCTCCAAAAGCAGGTGTTCACCCTTCAGCCGCCGAAGTTCGCCGGCGGAAAGCCCCGCCGGATTGCTTTTGATGCAAAGCTCCGCCAGGCGGCACAGCCTGCCGGCATGGTCGTGTTCCCCTTCCAGGCGCATCAGGCAGGCAAACGCCAGCAGGGCAAAGGGGTATCGGCACAGGATTTCATCCGGGCATGCGCCGACGATATCCGCAAGCAGCGCGACGGCGCCCTCCCGCCTGACTGTCAGGTCGCGCAGGGTCCAGGGCAGGGACAGGATGGCGTCGAAGTCCCTGACCTGAAAGAAGTAACGGGCGGCGGAAAGGAAGTCCGACTCGGCGGCGCAGCACTGCCCAGCGGCACGCAGGACGCGCAGCTGAAACGCCCTGGGCTGAAACTGGTGAAACCGGTTCTGCAGGTAGTTCCGCAGGATGCCGTGCATCACATAAACCCTTTCCCGCGGGAAGTAGCGGATGAATTCGCTGCGGTCCAGCAGGTCCCTGACGCAGTCCGGCAGGGTCTCCTCCCCCAGCAGGACGGCGGCCTGACGCGCCGAAAAGCTCCCAAGAACGGACAGGGTCAAAAGGCATTCCCGCTGCTTTTCGGTCAGCCTGTTCCAGATGGCGGTTTCCACCAGTTTGTCGATATCCGCCGTGTGTTCCAGCGAACCGGTCTGCCTGTAATGGGAGATCTGCAGCCGAATCGCGGCGATCCATCCCTCGGTGCTCGCGCATACGCTGTTCAGCTCCTCGTCGCTCAGGCGGATGCCCTCCAGCCGGAACAGTATGGCGGTGCTTTCCCTGTCGAAGAAAAAGGCGGAGGAGCCGATGGTGTGGATGCCGCTGCCCTGACAGGCGCCGCACGCATGCATGCCCAGATGCTGGGCGATGAAGACCATGTGCAGCTTCGGGCTGGCGTGCATCGAGAAAACGCTGATGAGCTCCTTCAGAATGCCGCTCTGGATGAGATGGCAGTTGTCCACCACCAGAAAGGTCTCTTCAGCGCAGCGGATGTTCTGAAGGCGCGCCTGGATGTGCACCAGCGACTCAGGCAACGGAAAGCCGGGTTTTTGCAGGCTGTTTGCCAGTTCGCCGTCCACGTTTGACAACAGACCGCAGATGCCCGTCCAGGCTGCAGAAGGGCTTTCGCCCAGGCAGGTGTACCAGTGCTGCCGCGCACCTCCGGCGGCGGCTTCCTTCAGATACTCCCGCACAGCCGTCGTCTTTCCAAAGCCCGACGGCGCCTCCACGACGGTTACGGGAAACTGCGCGATCCGCGCCAGTTCCCTTCTCAGCCTTTCCGGCAGATAGATTTTCTGCCAGTTGGTGTTGCCTTGCATGTCCTCCTCCAGCTTTCGCCGGTATTTGGCAAATTGCGCCAAAGCACATTGTAGCAAACGGAACCATCCTTCCGCAAGGAAGGCTTCTTCCCGCATAAGCGGGCGCGCCCTTCCGTCCGCTCGGGCTTTACTCTTGCGTCTTTCTGCAGCAGTACAGGATTAACCGCGCACAGGAAAAGCCGGCTGCGCAGCCGGCTTTTCTAGTAGAACCTTGCGGGCTTACTGGTGCACGCGCTGGCTCTTCGGGTTTTCCGCCCAGAGTTTGTCCGCCACCGGCGTCCAGGCCTCGGCGGCATGGACGGTCTTGGCGCAAAGGTCATCCACGTCCTCGGGCGCCAGCATGTCCGTGGACTTTGCGCCCGACTCCTTGACCATGGCCGCGAGCATCTCGGGATTGTCCAGCAGCGGGCAGGGGCGCAGCATGTTGCTGTTGAAGGGCTGGCGCTTGCGGTAGGCCATGAACAGCGGCGAGCGCAGCGCGTCCAGCAGGGATACGTCGTGGATGTTCACGTTGGAATAGTGGATGAAGGCGCAGGGTTCCACATCGCCGGCTGCGTTGATGTGCAGGTACCGCTTGCCGCCTGCGATGCAGCCGTTGGAGTATTCGCCGTCGTTCCAGAAGTCCATGGCGAAGATGGGCTTGGTGGCGCGGATTTCGCGGACGCGGCGGTACATGTAGGCGCGCTGCTCCGGCGTCGCCATCAGGTCCGGGTGCGCGTCCTTGCCGACGGGCATGTAGGTGAAGTTCCAGGAGAAGCGGCAGCCGCGGGCGATCATGTCGTCCACGAACGCATCGGAGCCCACGCTTTCGGTGTTGTAGCGGTGATAGCAGGTGGAATACCCGAACAGGAGCTTGTGCTCGCGCATGCGCTCCATCGCCTCGATGACCTTGCGGTACGTGCCTTTGCCACGGCGCATGTCGGTGGCTTCCTCGTCCCCCTCGATGGAAAACGCCAGCGCGAAGTTGCCCACGCGCAGCATGTCTTCGCAGAGCTCGTCGTCCATTAGCGTGCCGTTGGTGAAGGCGAAGAAGTAGCAGTCCTGATGCGCCTCGCACAGGCGGATAATGTCCTTCTTGCGCACCAGCGGCTCGCCGCCGGAGAAGATGTAGAAGTAAATGCCCAGTTCCTTGCCTTGGCGGCAGATGGAGTCCAGAATCTCGTAGGAGAGGTTGTTCTTGCTGCCGTATTCCGCAGCCCAGCAGCCCGTGCAGTGCAGGTTGCACGCGCTGGTGGGGTCCATCAGGATCGCCCAGGGGACGTTGCAGTCGAATTTCTTTTCGATTTCGCGGGCGCGCTGTTCGCCGTCCAGATTCGCGTTGATGATGAAGCATTCCACGAACTTCTGGATGAGCTTGCGGTCTACTTCCTTCAACAGGTTTTCGGTGAATTTGTACCAGACATTATCCTTGTCCGTAAGGACTTCCTTCACCGCGTTGATCTGCACGGTGTGCAGGTGGCCCCGGTCCAGTTTTTCGGCAATGTCGAACATCTTCGGCAGTCTTGCCAGAGGGTCGTCCACAACGTAGTTCAAAAGCATGTTTGCTGCAGCTTTCTGAAACCTGTTCATCCTTCATCCTCCCATAAACAGAGTTATGTCAAATTTCACAGGAACTGATAACCGCATTCAAAGCAGAAGAAACCCGCCGGCCTTTTGATGATGTTTACGCGCTTTTGCCCTTGAGCAGAATGTCGCTCCCCGCGATCAGGGAATTGATGACGGCCTGATACACGCTCAGGAAGGAGTTGCGGAGTTCCTCGCCGCTCAGGGGACTCACGGCCTTGAAATCATCGAAATAAGCCGCGAAGCTGACGATGGGAATGACGGAAAAGAAGAAGCGGAACAGCGTCATCTCGTCCGAAAGGGAAAGGCGCCTTTCCGTGCCGGGAATGGCCAGCAGCGTTTCATAGTCGCCGCTCAGGAATTTCATGAACCGGAACAGCGCGTTCTGATGCTTGCCGCTTTTCAGCGACTCCAGCATGAGAATGCGGATGACGTTCCGTTTTTCGATCACGTAATCCAAAATGCGCTGATACAGCGAAAGCGTTTCCCGCTGGAAAATGCTGCGGGCCTCCTCGCTGGTGAAATGCAGGCGGTCCGCCTGGACTTCCAGTTGTCCCTCCTCCACCATCCTCGCCACGCTGGAATGGATGAAGTCCATAGCCAGCGACAGGGCATTTTCCAGCAGGGACTCGACCATGCAGTCCAGAATGTCCTGCTTGCTTTTGAAGTAGTAGTAAATCAGCGCCTTGTTGACGTTGGCCGCGTCCGCGATGTCGCTCACCCGCGCTGCGTCGTAGCCTTTCTGGGAAAAAAGCTCGATGGCCGCGTTGAGGATGCGTTCTTTCGCATCGACTGTGTGTCTTTCCAAATGGAAACCTCCACGGAATTGATTAACCGGTTAGTTAAGTCTATGATATAGCATTTTAGTTTTATATCTTTTTGATGTCAAGGCTTTCTTTCCATTTTAACGCAAAATGGAGCAAAAGAAGCCCCCGGCAGCGGGGGCTGTCGGGGGTGGTGGCTTACTTGCGTTCACACAGGCAGAAGGGATGCCCTGCCGGGTCGATACAGACTTTGACGCCGTCGAGATACTGGGTTTTTGCAAGCTTTGCGCCGCAGGAAAGGGCGTGCTGGACGGCGCTTTCCAGGTCGCTGACGGCAAAATCCAGGTGCATCATCATCCGCTGGCAGCCGGCGCTCGCGGGCCAGACCGGCGGCACATAGCCCGGCTCGGTCTGAGAATAGAGGAACAACGTCCCCTCCGGGCTGGAAACAGCCGCCCACCCTTCCCCGCCGGGGCAGCGCCGCCAGCCCAGCAGCTTCGCATAAAAATCCGCCAGGCTCTCCCTCCGCGTCCAGGCAGTTCAGGACGATGGAATCCAGGGTAAACACAGGCCTTTCCGGATGATCCGCTTTCATGGCATTGCCCCTTTCCCTGAATACTGAGTATAGAAAAAGGCTGTCCATAAGGGGCAGCCGGATGCTTTCGAAGACGGTCAGAACCGGATGACCTTTGGCTCTTCGGTAAAGGAATAAAAAATGGCGGTCGCGTCCTCAAAATAGAGGACCTCCGTGTTGTCGTCCTCGGGGGAATACAGCGCCTGAAGCTCCGGGTACTGGTCCAGCAGGTGCTTTTTCGCCTCCACCCTGTCGTCCCGTACCAGCCTGCCGGAAAGCCGGAGCCACCTGTCGCCGTCATAGGCGCAGATTTCCGCTTTGGGATTGGCCTGAAGCTGTCTGGACACATCCTTGACCTTGCCGGTCTGGATGTACAGCCTGCCTTCGAAAATGTCCACGGTGCCGAACGGCCTCACCCGGGGCTGGTCCCCTTCCACAGTGGCAAGGTAATAGGTCTGGCACTTTTTCAGAAACTCACAGACTTCCTGCATGGTTCCTCCTCCTCTGTTCGCACGCCCTTGAAGGGCGGATTCCATCTGAATGGATGCATCCGTGCTTGGTATCGCAGGGTAATGGTTAGTCGTGCGGCCGTTTCCCGCGAAGCGGCGGGCGGCATGCGCATCGAAGGCTTTGCCATCAGCCCGATTTCCCGGGCGATACCCGTGCAAACCCTTTGGGTGCGCGGGATGCCAAGTCAGCCGCTGAAGCCCGCTCTTTCAGCTTATCCGCAAGTCTACTTTGCGAAAACGGTTTTACTTTATGAAGGCTGCCTGAGCAAATCTAATGCTGCTTGTCGCCCCAATGGCGGCCCGCTGTGCAGAAAATCCGCCAGCTTTCGGCAGGCCCGTCCGCGCTGTTCCCTCCCGCCATACGCATGGTGTGCATGTTCATCAAGTGCCGGCTTTGCCGCTTTCTCGGTTTCATGGACTGCCCCTGTCCGGCTGATGTCTGATGCATGAAAAGGTGCCCTTTCGTGTAGCCAGCGATTACCCGCCTTGCTTTCTCCGCTGAACGGGTTGTCCGTCAAGCTTTTCAGACTCGGCTTCGGTGTTTGAGGCTGATGAACTGATGAGCGCAAGGTAAACAGGCAGGCGCAGAAGGAAAAGCGCTCGAACTTCGCGCACGGAGGGCCTTCAAAAACTCCTCCGCGATGAAGTAGCATTCCTCGTCATCCCACTCGTCGCCGGCAAGGGTTCTGCAGCGCTCCAGAACCGCACGGGTTTCAAAGGCGACGTCGCAGATGTAGATGTACCCTCCCTCCTTCAGCAGAGGCAGAAGGCTGTTCACAGGATTTGCCTTCTGCACGTCGGTCAGATGATGCAGGGAGTAGGTGGCGAGGATGGCGTCGTAGCGGTTTCGCTTGAGTTCCTCGGCGAGATGCAGCAAAAAATCGCCGCAAAACAGCCTGGCATTTGGTATTTTTGCCTTTGCCAGCGCCATCATGTTTTCCGAAAAGTCCTGCCCCCAGATTTCACAGCCCTGCTCATACAGCTTTGCGGTCAGCGTGCCCGTGCCAAAGCCGATGTCCAGCACGGTCTTCGCGCCGCCAGCCAGCACCCTTCGATAGATTTCGTTCAGAACCTGCCTGTATCCCGCGAAGGGATGGGTCTTCATCGGAAAGGCCGACGCTTTTGTCGTACCCTTCCGCCCACAGGTCGAATCCTCTGCTGCCCAGCATCCCGCTGTGCTCCTGCTGTGTGTTTGCCCTGCTCGATTCGTGCTGCGGATGCCCTTCGAAGTGGGCAAGCGCATTCAGCCATCAAGAAAAGGGCCTTTGTCAGGCGTACGGCGCAAGGCTGGTGTTGTCGATCCGAATGTAGTGCGCGAACGGAATCTCGCCGGCGCGGCTCACGAGGCGGTATTTCGCGTCCTCCCGAAGGATGCTGCCTTCCGAAAAGGCGCTGTCCCGCTTGGACGGCTTGTGCCGCAGGCGGTTTTCCGTCCGGTTGCGCTCCAGCCTTGTCTTATTGTCCGCCGCGAGCTCGACGTAGTACACGTTGCCGCCGGTTCTTTCAAACCTGTCCGCGACGCTGCGGACGTAATCCCAGTCCGCCTGCCGGTCGAAAGCGCACATGAATGTGATGATCATACCTCATAGTCCGTTTTGAGGAACTCGTCAAAGGCCACATCGCGCAGCGCCTTGATGGCGGGGGAATGTTAGTACCCGAAGACTTCCAGGACCGGCTCAATCATCGCGTGATTGTGAAACAGCCTGGAGTCCGTGATTTTCATCAGCTCCTGTCCCACCGTCGTTTTCCCGACGGCGCCGCTTCCGAAAATCAGAAAAAGGTTCACGCATGTCCTTTCCCCGCATCCTGCGCTTTCGCCTGACAGGCAAAGCCCCAAATGGTTCCGCCCAACGGCGGGACCATGTGAAAGCGCGCGCGACGGGATTGCTTTTTAGTCGACGACCTTCTCCTTCATCTTTTCCAGAAGCTGCAGCACGCCGGCTTCCAGCCTGGCAAAGTCCTCTTCCTTCGGCGCCCCTTCGAACTCCACGGACTCGATGAAGTCCCACTTCATGTTGTTGCGTTCCACGATTTCCTTCAGCTCTTTTTCAGCGCCGCCGGACCATCCGTAAGACCCGAACCGGAACGCCGCCTTGCCGGTGATCTTCTTTCTGCCGAGCTCGTTCAGCGCCGAAGCAATGGGCGGGAACAGCTTGTACTCATACGTCGGCGCGCCGATGATGACCCCCGCGGACTGGAACACCGTGGCGACCATCTCGCTGTCGCTTTCCTGCGGCATTTCCAGCTTGCGGTACCTGACGCCCTCCCTCTGGAGGACGCGCTCCACGAAATCCACCGCACGGGCTGTCATTCCGTACATGGTGCCCCACAGCAGCACCACTTCGTTCTTGCCTGCGCCGTCGGCATACTGCGAGAACCTGAAGTAGTCATCGATGATTTTCTGGGGATTCTTTCTGTAAACCGGGCCGTGGCCGGGCGCGATTGTGCGGATGTCCAGTTCTCTGGCCTTCTGGATGGCCTTTCGAAGGCTGGGCGTGAACGTCGCCATGACGTTGGAATAGTACCGGATTCCCTCAAACTCGTAAAAGTCCACCTCCTCCGGCGTCATCTCGTCGTCAAAGCAGTGGTCGCCCAGCCTGCCGAAGGCGCCGAACATGTCGCACGAGAACAGGGTCTTGGTGCTCAGTTCATAGGTATACATGGTGTCCGGCCAGTGGACGTTCGGCACCGGGTGGAAGCGCAGCACCTTCCCCTTTCCAAGGTCCAGCGTATCCCCTTCCTTCACAACCCGGATCCTGTCCTCACCGTAAAAGGAGGAGACCATCTTGGCGGCTTTGTCGGTGCAGATGACCGTGAAGTCGTCCTTGATGCTGCGGAAGCTGGAAATCCAGCCGGAATGGTCCGGTTCCATATGGTTGACGATCAGATAGTCGATGCTCTGCGGGTCGACGCCGATCTCCCCCAGTTCCCGGTAAAGGTTTTCCGGGATGCCGTCCCAGTCGATCACGCCGTCGATGATGGCGGTTTTTTCCCCCTGGACGATATAGGAGTTCAGCGTCACGCCGTTTGCGATTTCCCACATGCCCTCGAACAGCATGTTCTCGACATTCACCGTGAGCATATGGATTCCGTCCGCAATGTTCAGCTTCTTCATGGCCAATCCTCCTGTGTTCGTAGGCTTGCTTTCTTCGGTGTCCACTCTCTGATATCAGTATTCTACATAATCGGGCAAAATTTATCAATTAAAAGTATTTCAGGCCAGCAGGTAGAAGATCTGGTCGGACAGGCTGATGTGTTCCGGATCCCAGGCCCGCTCTTCACAGTTTTCCACTTCGCAGGGAATTCCCAACCGGTCGACAAACCGCAGGAATTCCTGGTCCAGCCACGGAGGGGTCCAGGCGCCGGACCTGCAGATGTGCACCGCGGACACCGAAAAGCCAAGGCCGCCCAGCTCGCAGAAATCGTGGTACGCGATGCGGTACGCGCTGTTCATCTGCCTGAAGTGTTCCGGCTTTTCCGCTGAATAAGGACTGTAAAAGATGTGCGCCTCGTCGATCAGCCCGTCCTTTAGGAGCCTGCCGAGCCAGTTGGAGCAGTTGACCTCAAAGCTCAATGACAATAGCCCCCCATAGCCGAGATCTGCATGGGCGTCGAACAGGATGACCGACCGGCAGCCGCATGCCTTCGCGATCTGGTAGGACAGAGCGTGGGAGTCCGAAACGACGGCTTTCAGCCCCCGTTCAAACCGGCAGCTGCTTCTGACCGCGTTCCAGAAGGTGTCCCGATGCGCAGAAAGGGCGAACGCCTGCTGAAAATCCTCTCCCCGCGCCCTGGCCTGAAGATACCGCTTGTACCACGAATCGACCAGACACCTGCTGTTCTCCGTACAGGAGTTCCATGGGTCGCGCGTGCTGACAAAATAGTCCCAGTCCACCGATAACAGGCACCTTTCCATATTCCGACCTCCTGTTTGCTCAACCGGTCAGATATCCATAAGGCTTTCTCAGGAAGCTGATCGCGCAGCATTGTTTCCATTTTTTGCTATTATAACATAAAAGAAAGGTTTCCACACGTTGCCGCACAGAAGCGGTCAATGATGAGTCCAATAAAACCGATTAATTGAGAAATCCGCTCGTCCCTTTTTCATTCAGCAGATCGGCAGACAGATTCACAAGGATTCTTGCTTGATTAATTAATCAACGTCCATGACAGATCCTTTTGGAGCTCTGCCATGGGGCCTTCCAGTTCGGTCAAATGGTGTTTTTCAAAGGAAGTACCCCATATTAACGGTGCGTTAATATGGGGTTTGCTTTTAGCATTTTTTCTCTTCAATACTCATGGAGATACTAAAAGGCGTGTTGCATATTCAGATGCCCCATTCCATGCGCGCCAGTCTTGGTTTATTTTACCATGAGATCAAAACCCTGTTTACGCACAACATTCAGGATCTCCTGACGCTTGATGTTCTGCTGTTTCAATCTGCTGACCACCTGTTTGCTGAAACTGTCGACCGGCCTGCCGGGATCCCGCAGATCGTAGTACGTGCGCATTTCCTCGTCGTACTCTTTGATCTCATCGAGGTAGCTCTCAAACGGAGTATAGGCGTTTTCAAACACTCTGAGCCTCATTTCCATTCTGGGCTTCAGCTGCGGATTCTGATTGGGATACCCGAAACCCAGGCCTATGACCGGGAATGTCAGTTCGGGCAGCTTCAGCAGCTCACAGATTCTCTCCGGGTTATTGAGAATGCTTCCCAGATAAACCGCTCCGAGGCCTATGGATTCTGCAGCGGTCACGACGTTTTGAGCCATGATGCAAGCGTCTGTGAACGCCGCGAAGAAACGGTCCATGTCCCCCGCCGTCTCGAGGGCACAGTTCTGTTCGGCTGCTATTCGATTGTTCCGATACTGGTCCACGATGAAAACGAGGAGTTCGGGGGCTCTCGCCACATACTCCTGGTTGCAGACCTTGGCGATTTCAGCTTTGATTTTTTGGTCTGTTACGCGAACGATGGACGAGGCCTGAGAACCGGTGGATGTCGCCGTACGCCTCGCGACTTCCATTAAGAGTTCAAAAATCTCCTGCGGTACTTTTTCATCCTTAAACTCCCGAATCGTGCGATGTTTGAGCTGGCTGCGAATCGTTTCATTGACTGCTTTCATCGCGCTTTCCTCCCCTGTCAGCGTCGCGGTTTCATTTTCTTCAAAGTCTCTGTAACCATCAGACCATCCGTCGTAGGAAAGGGAGTTACATTCTTTGCTCAGCTTTAGGTATGATTTGCATACCTTGAAAAAGACCTCGATATCCCAGCGTTTTCCGTATATACGGATGATTTCATCCTCGCTGATGTTCATATCAGTGGTGATAAGCGCCAGATAGTCTTTACGTTTGTTCTTATTTCGCACATAGACGATTCGAGCAGGAATCAATTTCTCATCCTTATTGAGAGCGACTTCTACAGACAGCAGATATCTGGACTTACCCCTCCGCTTTTTGTTTTGCTTGTATATTTCCGTTAATGGCTGCATTTTTCCGTTATAGAGATAATGCATCTTAGGTGTTTTCTTCGCCATTGCAATAACGTCGTAGCCCATTTCCTTGATAGCGGTCAAAGACGATGGGGAACAGAACCAGGTGTCAAACAGCACATGTGATGCAGGAATCAAAGCTTTTTTAGCAGTCTTAATGAGCTCAAGAACTACAACGGTTGCTTTAGTCTGGGCCAGATTCCGCCTGGTATAACCTGCTGATCGCTTATCCAAAGAGACAGCTTCGTTGATTCGATTTTTCCTGTTTTCAGTGGATAAAAGGCAGCCGTTTACAGGGATAAAGGAATTCCCGTCTGACCATCCAAGCGTAAGAAGGCGAAATCCGAATTTATAAGCCTTTTTAGCATGATCATATACTTTTGACAGCAGTTCTACTTTCTTGGAGCTAGAGCGTTCGAATAGGGTATCGTCCACGATGAGAACATTTACACGTTTTTCATCTGTCAGCTCGGTAATTGATTCTTTTATGATTTGTGCGCTAAGCCAGGTAGTAAACTTGATCCAATTTATATGAATCGAATTCGTGAATCTATAGACTGTATCCTTGCCGAAGCCGGCTTGGTGCGTACCCATTAACATATTCATATACATGGATCGATTGGTAAAGATAAGGCTGAACAGGTATTGAAAAATTACGGCTACATGTATCCCTTTGCTCTTATAGGCATTGGCTGCTCGTAAAGCGGTGGATACTTGATACTTCTTAAAAAAGCCTTTAATTGATGATGAAACCTTCTTATCATTTTGGTAGTCTTGTGTTATACTTTTCATAGCATGAGTCCTTCCATTTGGTTTGATTGTTTTTGTCAAACTCAATTATACCAGTGTTGAAGGTCTCGTGCTATTTTTATAGCCAAATAATATTGAATTTTCAAGGTGCACAGGCACTTTTACTAGTGCGAAGTTTTAGTAACTCATTTATCTCTTTTTTAAAATAACCATTTTCAGCTGTAAGAAGGTTCGGTACATTTTCCATTACAAAATACT
>ENA-OWOZ01000747-OWOZ01000747.1-bioreactor-metagenome-genome-assembly--contig:-NODE-747-length-36723-cov-3.841538_pt1 | contig 36723 bp, 34 predicted proteins | sample MGYA00238140_ERZ651804 | MGnify/ENA primary metagenome ERZ651804 (study PRJEB26910, sample SAMN07631232) | bioreactor metagenome | isolation source: Switchgrass digestor | place: USA: Dartmouth... | reverse complement strand
CTTATTTACCTAACAAGGTTCAAAACAAGAGCAGAAGCTCGTCTAGCAGTATTTGATTATATAGAGGTCTTTTATAATCGCATACGACTTCACTCAAGACTTGGATATAAGTCTCCAGCAGATTTTGAAAGGTTGTTCGTGATTGCTTAATTATAAATTGAATAGATGCAAAGAAGAACATAGAAAACTAGCCATTCTTTGTGTCTATTTTTTCAGGGTAAGGTCAATGCAGGCTTCCCTAATGAATTAGGTCAGTCTTTACAAAATATTATTGAAAAAATTATAAGCAGGAAGGACCAATTAAGTCAGCTTTGTATTATAGAAATTGATGGAGAGGTTGTAGATGAGTTAAACTACGATATTAAAGGGGATATAGCATATACTGGGTGGAAAATATGCAGTTTTATTACCAGAACAGTGGATACGGGCATAAAATCATCAGAATGCTGTTTGAATTTCTTTTTACAGATGAAAGCATTAACTCTAAGTGTTCCATAGAGAAAATTGCTTGGGATACTATGCTTGAAAACACAGGGGCTCAATATGTTTATGAAAATAAGATTGGTGCTCTGAGAGTCGGAGTAAGAAAAGGTTGTTGGAAAGATCAGATTGGTAAATGGAGGACTGTTGTTGACTATGAAATTAGAAAGAAATAAGCGAAAAGCACCAGAAAAAATCTGGAGCTTTTTAGCAGGTGGAATATGGACTTCTCTATATGTTCTCCCTCGGAAATACATAATAGTTATATTATTAAAAGTTGAAAGAATACAAGTAGCAAAAACAGTGACAAGAAATATGGTAAATCACTTAATAAACTTGATTCAAAACATATTAGAGATATAATGCTTTTAGTAAAAACGAGAAAAGATGATTGTATATGACATGGAGAACCCTACCATCAGTGAGTACTATGAAGTCTGTTTGTGAACATTATTAAGTGCTATATTTTACATTTTATACAATAATCCTACAAAATATTTCATTTAAGTTATATGTGTGCTATAATTGACATATATTTTGTGGGAGGATTGTATGGCGGATAAACTTAATATAAACAACTTGAAATCAGGCTTTAATAGTGTTAAAATCGGTGTTTTAAGTAAAGAAATAATCGATTTGCTTAACTTAAACCGTGATCCTTGTGATATAATTTTATGGGAAGATAGATTTAAATATATACAAAAGCACAAAGGTGATTTCAAAAGCGAAATTGATTTTGAATATCATGTTGCTGCAATACCTGAGGTTATTGAAAATCCTGATTATATCGGAGTGCATCCACATAAAAATAGTCTGGAGTTTATAAAGAGAATTGACGAATTGCTGATTGTTGTTGTAAGAATAAAGCAACAAGGAGATTTAGCATTTAGAACAATGTATCCACTTTCACAAAAGCAATTGCAGGAATATTTAAAAAGAGGGACAGTAGTCGAATTCAAAAAAAGGTTGACACTTAGTGAATAGCGATATTATAATATAGATAGAATATTAATGAGATTAGATTAATTGAGGGCAGAACAGGCAGCTGCCACGCCAGAAATGGTCTTTAAAGAGATGTAGGAGTGCCACCCTACCGATTAATCTAACTCGATAGTTTAAATGGACCTCCTTTTTAGGAGGTCTTTTTACATGTAAAATAATAATTTATGTATTTGGTAATAAATGGCGAACCCTATCACAAGTAAATACAAAAACAGCCTGAAAGCATGTAATGTTGATGCCTTCAGGCTGTTTTCATTTTAGACACACCAAGGTAAGCCTTAATCAGATAATTCTTATAAGATAAGTTCTTATGTGCTGACGCCATATCATTATTTTAGCCTCCTCCCACTGGAGGGAATATTGATACCGTGTCATTGTCCTCAAGTGCTTTATCTAACTTTGCAAATACTCCATTAATTAACAGTAACGAGGCCTCCTCTTTAGGAATGTTTAAGTGCTTAACAACATCTAAAAGAGTTGCTCCGTCAGGTAATTCGATTATTATTTCCTTATCACGATTTTCTCTTAAGGTTGCAAATAAACGCACTTTTACACATATCATTTATATTTGATCCTTTCACAACAGATTTTTTTAAATCTTTTAGTCAAGGTCAGGTTAAAATTCATTTATATGTCACTCATAGGGCATTAGTCCTTCCTTTTTATCTTAAAGTTTGCTTCATTATTTTGGTTTTTCCCGTAAAAGCCAAGAGCTATCCTATATGGACCCGGACAACCGGGTGGCAGAAAAGCTACTCTATCACCTGGATGAATAATGTGGTCTAAGGCTTGAACAAAACCATTGACAAAGATGACTTCTATTTCTTCCAGGGGAATTTCAAGTATTTTGGCTAGTTCTGAACCTTTAATTGCTTCTTCAATTTCATGAATTAAGGGAATGGTACCATGCTTTTTTCTCAAGAATTTATCTAAGTGAAGAAAGCCCCTGACCTCAATGGTTTTCTTTCCTTTTTCAGCCATTTTCACTCCTCCGATATTAAATTTAAAATAAATGCTATGGAGTACTAGAAATTGAATACTTCATCGATCTCTTCAGGAGTAAAATCCCAAACCACATTATGGGGAGGACATGGTTCATATTCGAAAAACTCCGGCAATCTGTCATGAGCATTAGTAAAACCAGCAGCCTTATTGAAGGCACGCTCTACTTTAAGCACAGATTTACCAAGTTCATCTACATCTGATGCTGTAAGAGACCAGCCATACTGTGCATTTATCATGTCAATAAGGGCCTGATATCCTTCTGGATTATCAGCTATACCAAAGTATACAAAGAGACACATTCCAGTACTATCAACTGCAGCTGTTCCGATTTGCATAGCTCTTGCGTATTCAATCTGACCATCTTTCTTCAGTGGATCCATGTTAGCTCCAACTTTCAGAATGTTACCGGATATACAATAGCCGGCGGTATGGTCAGCTCCCATTGGGGTAGTAGCATATGTTAGACCAATACCCTTGATAGGACGCGGATCATAAGCGGGTATGCCCTGATCCTTTACTACTGGAGTTCTGTAAAGTCCGCATACCTTGCCTACAACGGCAGTGCCTCCTCCCAGGATACGTCCAAGAGGTGTAGGAACAGCAATTTGCTTAACAGCATCCAGCACAGCCTTACCGTCACCCCATGGCAGCAATCCGCCATCCATTGCAGTGGCCACAGCTACGGCTGTTTCTATACTATCAACGCCTACATCGTCCATTGCTCGGTCTATATAAGCTATGTCGTCCAAATCTTTAATTGCGGCATTGGCACCAAGACCCCATATGGTTTCGTACTCAAATCCGCTGGTAATATACTTGCCCTGTTTGTCCGGGTACCATTGAGAACATCTGATGACACAACCGGGATGACAGCCGTGGGATACCTTGCCTTCGCCTCCACGCTCTGAAATAGTTGCGTTTAGTGTTTCACCGGATATATTATCATTGTGTTCTATTCTGCCAGCTGTAAAGTTATTGGCTGGCAGGCCACCAGCTTCGTTTAGTATGTTTATCAATACATCAGTACCATAGGCTGCCAAGCTTTGACCGGAAACCGGATGATCCAAAAGGGCTTTAGCAAATACCTTAGAAGCAGCTTTGAATTTTTCTGGGTCAGCAATAGATACTGTACCAGCACCTGTATCATCTATAACAATAGCTTTTACTTTTTTGGAACCCATTACAGCGCCTAAACCTCCGCGTCCGGCACTTCGTAAATTGCTCTCAGGGTCTTTAAAGGAAATATTCGCAGTAGGCAAGCGGTATTCACCTGCTGGACCGGCAAGAGCAATACCTACCTTTTCACCGTACTTAGCATTTAATACTTTTATTGCCTCATAGTTGCCGGTGCCTCCAAGGATCTCTGCCGGAGCTTCATCTATTGACACACCTTTAGTATCAATTTTTACTACATAGAATTTATCATCTGTAGGCATACCTTCAATAACTAAGGCCTTTATACCCATTCTGGCCATTTTTTGTGAGAAGGAGCCGCCTGAGTTGCTTTCTTTAATAGTACCTGTAAGCGGGCTCTTTGCTCCGACGGAAATACGTCCGGAATTGGGAGCGGAGGTACCGCTAAGCAAGCCTGGGGCAAATATTAACTTGTTATTCTTACCCAAGGGATGACAAGTAGGTTTTACTTCGTCAGCAATAAAGTTAGAGGTAAGCGCACGACCTCCCAAACCCACATACTTCTCGGGAACTTCTCCGATGGTAACCTTCAATGAAGTCATATCCACTCTTATGAACTTATTCATCAAATTACCTCCTTTAATTAATAATCTGCCTATCTTTAACAACTTATTGCAATTTATGTGCCAATAAAGTTGTGAGAATGCTTTTTACATGATTGTTAATATACAATGGTTTCCGGCTGCAGATACCCATATGAAAAAATCAGCTTGATATTATGCTCTATTATGGAACATAATCGGGCGTAATGAGTGTTCTATTTAGATACAGTGGTCAATAATGACACATTTTTTTCTCTGTTGCCTTGAAAAACGAAGGAAAAAAATTTTCTGAAGAGAATATTAATAAATACTGAAATAATTGTTAGGGGATGGAAGTAATGAATAAGGCTACTGAGCTCAATATAAGAAAAAGTATTGAGGCATCCAAGGAAAGGTGTAGATTACGAAATTTGGACACAGAGCTTAAGTATAGTCGCAAGATAATTGAAGGAGCAGCTCTTCAAAGAGTATTAAAAAGGAATAGAGAATTAATAGAATTGTCTAAGCCCTTTATTGAGCATCTATATAATTTTGTTAAGGGATCTAATTTTTTTACTATTTTAACAGATGAAAACGGATGTATTCTAAACGTTATTGGTGACGAAGGGATATTAGAGGAAGCATTTGCTATCAAAATGATACCGGGAGCTTATATGGATGAAGAAAATATCGGAACTAATGCAATGAGCCTGGCACTTACAGAGAAAAAGCCAATACAAATTTCCGGAGAAGATCACTATATAAAGGCTTATCATAAATGGACCTGCTCAGCAGCACCAATAATGGATGCTAATAATAAGCTTATCGGGGTGCTGGATTTGACAGGATATTATGACTCTGTCAATTCTCATACACTAGGTATGGTAGTTGCAGCAGTAAATGCAATAGAAAAGATGCTGGAGATTATTGAATATAATAAGAAATTGGAATCGGCCAAGATATACACGGATACAATAATTGACTCCATTCCTGCTGGTATTATGACATCGGATTTGGATGGAAATATAATTACAGTAAACAAGCACATGCTATATTTGTTTGGTTATACAGAGGAAGAAATGAAACAAAAGAAGGCGTATAGTTTGTTTGAAGACTGGGATAATGCCATTAAGGCAATCAGGCTCAATGATAATTACTTAGATGAGGATGTATTTGTTAACTCCAGGAAAAATGTATTGCAGTACAATCTAAGTGTTTATCCTATACGAGATATTAAGGAAAACTTGAATGGTGTTGTTTATGTTTTTAAAGAAGTAAGAAAGGTAAGAAAATTAGCAAATAAGATAATGGGGCGACAAGCTATATATACCTTTGATAAGATAATTGGGAATAATAAAGAGTTTCTCAAAACCATTGAGTTTGCTAAGCAAATTGCTGACAGCAGGTCCACCATCCTGATAATGGGAGAGAGTGGTACAGGAAAAGAAGTTTTTGCCCAGTCTATTCATAACTATAGTAATAGAAGAAATGAAACCTTTGTAGCCCTGAACTGCGGCGCCATTCCCAAAAACTTGATAGAATCCGAGCTTTTTGGTTATGAGGAGGGTGCATTTACCGGAGCCAAGAAGAATGGCCATCCTGGGAAGTTCGAGATAGCAGATGGAGGAACTATATTTCTGGATGAAGTTGGAGAGATGCCTCTTGATATGCAAACCAGGCTGCTGAGAGTAATCGAGGAGGGTACCGTATGCAGGATAGGCAGTACCAAAGAGATCGTTGTAGATGTTAGAATTATTGCTGCAACCAACAAAGACCTGGTAGAAGAAGTAAACAGGGGAAATTTCAGAAAGGACCTATTCTACAGGCTTAATGTTCTGCCACTTAGGCTGCCTGCCTTGAGGGAGAGAAAGGACGATATTCCGCTATTGATAGATTATTTTATGAATAAAATATCAAAACGAATTAATAAGAAGGTTATTGAGTTACCTAAGGATTATCTGAAAGAATTGATTGAATATGATTGGCCTGGCAATATAAGAGAACTTGAGAATCTGATAGAACTAGTGTTAAATACAGGTTGTATTGATCACAACCATATAAAAAGCAAAAAGGCTATCGGTAATGAAAACTATATAGATATAGAAGAAGCCGAATTTAATCTGGAAAAAGTAGAGAAGGAGATTATTATAAAAGCTCTGAAGAGATTTAAGGGCAACATTACCAATTGTGCAAAAGCACTAGGGATAGGAAGAAATACTCTGTATCGAAAAATCAGCAAATATAAGATAGACTGTTCTGAATTTGAGGTATGAGATTTAAGTAAGTGCCAGAAGATAGAGTGAATTAGTAAATAACTTTATCTTCTGGCGTTTTCATTATAGAAAAATTAAAATAAAAATTTCCAGTTAAATTATGTAATTATGGCAATTAGTGGAGTTTGTAGCATGGATAACTTGAATAGAATTAGTTTCGTCACCTTATACTATGATTAATCACCTTAATCATTTTATAAGGAAAGAAGGGATTAAATTGGGCAAAAATTTCAAAAGAGTGGCATCATTTTTATTAATGTTGATAATATCCATTTCATTGACATTCTTGACAGCCGCGAGCATTGAAGCTAAATCTATGGATGTAAAAAAAGATGTAAATCTTGTGGTAGATTCTCCTGGTCATGTAGATATTCTGCCCAGGAATTTTCGTAAAACTACAGACTTAACCATTATAAAAGACAACAAAAACTTAAATTTAACAGGGTTAGATAAATTAAATATCTCAGGCAGTCAACAATTCACAGTGAAGAATCTTCCTATGTTGATTGATGCTATTAGAACCTCACTGCCAATAACAGTGGTAGATTTGAGACAGGAATCCCATGGATTCATCAATGAATACTCGGTCAGCTGGGCAGATGAAAAAAATAACGCCAATGTGGGCTTGACTAGAGACCAGGTTTTGGTGGATGAAGTCAAAAAACTAAAAAGCATAAAGCTGAATAAACCTATTAATTTTTATAACCATCCTAAAATAACTGTAACACCTACAAATGTTCAAAATGAGGACCATCTTGTCAAATCAAAAGGATTGTCTTATTTACGGGTAACAGTCAGGGATGGAGGAATACCAACTGATGACATGGTTGATTACTTTGTAGATAGTATTAAGGCTCAACCTAAAGAATCCTGGTACCATTTTCACTGTAAGGAAGGTATAGGAAGAACTGCTACTTTTATGATCATGTATGATATGATGAAAAATTACCAGTCAGCCACCGCAGAAGAAATTATAGACAGACAAGTGGCATTGGCGAATTTTAAAGAAAGTACCGCACAATCTTTCTATAACAAGGAAAGGATAGTTTTTCTGAATAAGTTCTATGAATACTGCAAAGCAAATGGAGATAAATTCGATGTAAAATGGAGCCAATGGAAAAAAGCTGCTGCTTGTTCAGCAGCTTTTCCTGTTAAGCTCATTTCTAATGTAACTTTGAACTATATAAAAAATCCAGTAGTGCCTAGAAACTTATATGTTGTCTCTCTGGACTCTTTGACACCAAGTGAAAAGACCATGATTGCCAGCCTTCAGGGAATAGTGAACGGGCGCTCCACTACTCAGATATACACCCTGAGCTCTTCCCATCCGGATTATAAAGTATGGCTGGAGGATTTAAAGGATAACTATAATGTTTCCTATAAAATGGTTTCGGATCCATGGGAATTAATCAGCATTTACAAGGATTATATTAATGGATATGTTCTGTACAGCAGCAAAGCACCCAAGGATCCTTCCATAAACAATGCTTGTTCTCTTGCATCCTTAACCAATGCTATAGTTATTGAAGAATCTATTGAGGATAAAGTGAAGCATTATGGCATAGAAAAAATGATAGGGGACTGCAGAAATACTGATGAAAGATGGGCATATGAAAATCTGTGGGATAAAGGATTAAATCATTCCATTGTCATTCAGCTTTCTCCTGACAAGACGGCTCCATTGAGGGATTACGCAATTATGACCAAATCTCTTGTATTCTATGAGGACAGCGTAGATAAAACTGACTTTAGAAGCAAGGTGTTTTCTTCATTGAAAGGCAATGCTGTCTGTTTGGGTTGGGGACCGGATGAGTTTATCAATGTGAGTACAGCCTCAAAATATGGTGTAGCTGTAGTTGCAGCAGACTGGTCATATAATCTGACAACCTTAAGTGCATTCCCGCTGATATCTATACCAAAAAAACCATCGCCATCTTATGCAAAAGAAGATAATGTGCATTATGTGACTTTTCTGATGTCAGATGGAGATAATCAGCAGTGGAATCTGGGCAATAATTATTCCATTTATAAATGGTTCGGTCATCCTAATAGAGATAGACTTAACTTGGGGTGGTCTATGAGCCCGTCATTATACTATCTGGCACCAACTGTATATAAATTATATTACCAAAGCATAACAAATGAAGAAACAGACAACAACTTTATTGTATCGCCATCAGGAAATGGATATATTTTTCCAAGCAAATATGATAAAAATAAACTGGGCTCATTCATTGATGAACTAAATAACTATATGAAGCGAGTAGATCAAAAGTATGTGGCTGTAATAGATGATAATTCATTTTATGATGTAAAGCTATGGGATAAATTCACTGCAAAATCAAATATAGATGGGATATTCTATCTTGATTATAAGAGGCACGATAAATTTAAAGGGGAAATCTTATGGTCTAATAATAAACCCATAGTGTCCTGCAGAGATTTGCTCTGGGATAAGCTCCAAAGCGAAGATGAATTGGTGAAAATAATAAATGAAAGAGTTCGTTTAGGAGAAACAGATGTAAAAAAGCCCAGTGCCTATACTTTCGTCTATGTTCATGTTTGGAGCAAAGGTGTTCATAATGTTGAAGACGTTGTAAGCAAGCTAAGACAGAATCCTAAGGTAAGAATAGTAACTCCTGAAGTATTTATGGAGTTAATAAAGAATAATGTTGAGCGTTAGCATAGATAGAGCCACCGAAGACGGTTCTCGGTGGCTGATTAGTCGTCTACTCGAAAATCTCCAGTGACATAATATGAAGCTTGTGATTTGACAAGGAGCTGACCTTGTTCATCAAATATCTCGCCTACTGCCCGCATAATAGTTTTTCCACTGCTGATGACTTTACCAATGGCAGTAAGAGTACTTTCTTTAGGTGCACTTTTTATATAGCTGATGCTCATATCAATTGTTACTACTCGTTTGCCAAGAGTTATACAGGAAGTTCCCATAGCTATATCGCAAATGGAAGCAAGAGTGCCTCCATGTACTGTGCCATACATATTGCTATGCTTCTGAGAAGTCTTTATTTTATGTATACTTTTTCCCTCTTGAAGGTCGTCAATTTGAATCTCGAGGAAGTTTTCAAGGATTGAAGTTTGATTAACATTCTTATAATAATCGTAAAGCCATGAAAGATACTCTTGAGTCATGAAAAATACCTCCGATAATTATTATGATTTTTGTTACTAGAAAGTAGATCATAGAGAGATAAGCTCTACTTTACTACACTAAATAGTACAATGTAAATGGGAATAAAAATATGCACTATGGTGTTAATAACAATATTATAACATAAAGATATAAATGTATAAGTGCTAGTATACTTGTACTTGCCATATATGATATCTGTTCCTTTATCTACAAAAATGTTAAAATTTGGACATTGGTGTATGATAGGCAGCTCGCTAATAGGTGTAAAGCCCATGCATGATAAGAAGCAATTTCAGGCATTCCTGTTTGAAACGGTGTAACAATAGGTTGTGCCAGGTGCACAGATTATTAGGCTAAAAAAATTAAAAGCGTAGCCTAATAACCTGTTCCTGGCACTTATTTTACTGCATCCTCATCAATTTTTTAGCTATTCGGGTTTGGACTATCTTGATTTTTCCCATAAGCGATTAATACTACTGGCTCACCAAAATCCTGAGATATTTCTGCTTCATATTTCTTTAGTTGCTCTAGAAGTTTTGTGTCATCTTTTATGTCTGCAAGATGATAATCTCCTAAATTCACTATAACACCTCCCATTTTTTCATGTTTGTAGAACAATTTAAGTTTATTGTGTCAGATCTAGAGTTATACGATTATTATTATTATGTACAGAAAAAAAGATGTACAGTTAAAGAATTAAGAAAAATTTAAGATTTTGCCGAAAATTTGTTAAGATATTTATTATATAATAAAAAGGGAATTATTAAATAGATCAATGAATTTGGCGGTGAGATAGTTTTATGATCAATAAGGAAACTGTGCTTATTGTTGATGATGAAAAAGAAATCAGCGATTTGATAGAGATATATCTGAAAAATGATGGTTATAATGTGTTAAAAGCCTACAATGGACTTGAAGCCATTAAGATTCTAGAAGAGAATGAAGTCCATCTCATTATTCTTGACATTATGATGCCAAAAATGGATGGAATACAAGCCTGTATGAAGATAAGGGAAGAAAGAAATATGCCTATAATCATGTTGTCTGCCAAGAGCCAAGACATGGATAAGATTATAGGTCTTAGCACCGGTGCTGATGATTATGTAGCAAAACCTTTCAATCCTTTGGAACTCATGGCTCGCGTCAAGTCCCAGCTGAGACGATATACAAGGCTTAATACAACTAACCAGCGAAAAAAGGATGAAATTGAAATTGGGAATATAAGCATAAATGTTGCTACCCATGAGGTGATTGTTGACGGCAAAGAGGTGAAGCTTACCCCCAAGGAATTCGATATTCTTGAGCTCCTTGCCAGGAATAAGGGCATAGTGTTCAGCACACAAAGAATATTTGAAAGCGTATGGAAAGAAGATTATTATGAGTCGGATAATACAGTAATGGTGCATATTAGAAAAATAAGAGAGAAGATTGAACTGGATCCGAGAAAGCCTCAATATATAAAAACTGTATGGGGAGTGGGGTATAAATTTGAAAGTTAAATTTTCACCTTTTCGTTGGTTGATAAAGCCTATAGTCTGGCTCATGAAACCAATTATTTGGTTAGCCAAGCTATTATTTTGGCCTATTAAAAAATTGCTTTCACCCATAAGACAATTATCCAAGCCTTTGAAAATTATTAATCAGGCAATTATCAACAGGATTAAGTCCAGCATCCGGATGCAATTGATTCTGACTTTTGTTGTTTGTCTTTTGGTCTCTATATTAATTGGAACTATAACATATGGGGTTCTGGAAATTTATACAAGAAGAGCTTATATAGAATATACTATAGGTAGGTATGAGATGGATGAGATTGTAAGAGAGATTGCTGAAAGCTTTGAAGAAAAGCCTCGTTCTAAATTAGACGATGATGATATTCAGGAAATGATCAATGAGGCTGTTGAAGAGCGGAATTTCAAAGTAATGATTACAGATGTGGATGGTAGAGTGTTATACAAATCAGGGAATGCTACAGAAAATGAGATAGATTTGTATGACCTGATTAGGAATATTAATAATGTGAAAAACGATCCAAAGATTGAGGAAGCACCAATGGAGTATGCTAGTCTCTATCCTTCGAAGGTAAATGAAATGAATGCTTATGTTATCGGTATCGGAGTGCCTGAAGCAAATATTGTTTATAAAAACACAGGGACCGAAGGTGCTATATTGATAACAATTGCTGTGTACATCGGTGTGTTTGTTATCTCATTCCAATTCCTTACAAAGAAAAAGATGAAGTACATTGAGGAAATTGCTGCCGGACTTCAGGTCATATCTACTGGCAATCTTGATTTCAGAGTAGCAAGCAAGGGCTCAGACGAGTTGGCTTCTCTTGCCGACAATATAAACAATATGGCAGAAGAGCTTAAATCCAGAATAGAAGAAGAGCGAAAAGCAGAGAGAACAAAGAATGAATTAATTACAAACATATCACACGATTTAAGAACTCCTCTTACTTCTATTATGGGCTATTTGAAATTGATCAGCGATAAGAAGTATGAAGATCACAGGCAACTGGAGGAGTTTGTCAACATAGCCTATGGCAAGTCAGAAAAGCTGAAAACACTCATTGATGATCTTTTTGAATACACTAAGTTATCCAATGAGGGCATTAAGTTAAATGTTGCTGAAGTAAATATCAATGAGCTTCTGGAGCAACTGGTGGAAGAGTGGGTTCCTGTATGCGAAGAAAATCATTTGGAATTTGTGAAGGAAATGCCCCATGAAAAGATAATTGTGTCTGTTGATGCGGATTTGATGGTTAGAGTTTTTGAAAATCTTCTGATGAATGCCATTAGGTACTCCTATAAGCCTGGAAAGATACTGATTAAGTTAAGTTGCCAAGAAAATAAGGCAATAGTATGCATAGAAAATATGGGAGACCCTATACCTCCAGAGGAATTGCCAAATCTTTTCAATAGATTTTATAGGCTTGAAAAGTCCAGATCCACAGGCATGGGAGGCTCAGGCCTTGGACTTGCTATTGCTAAAAGCATAGTGGACCTTCATCATGGAGATATATGGGCTGAGTGCGAAGGAAACAGCATCAGGTTTTTTGTAGCATTATAAAAAGCCATTTATATGGCTTTTTTCATTTTAAGGGCATGTATGCAAAATTGAAATAAAGTATTAAAACAATATTAAGATAATCTTAAGATATTATTCAGTGATTATTAAACTCCATATTACATAATAGATTCATCACATAAAAAGGAGTTTATGAATCATGGATAAAAAGCATCTTTATATTGTCCTCACCAGGACCAATACGATAGTATCAAGGCTTATAAGGCTGTTTATGAAGGATGAATATACTCATGCGTCTATTGCGTTGGACAGAGAACTAAGAAACATGTACAGCTTCGGAAGGAAATACATATATAATCCTTTCATTGGTGCATTCAGGAGAGAGTATAGAGATAAGGGAGTTTATAAACTTCAAAAGATAGTGCCCTGCATAGTATTAGAGGTGGAAGTCACAGAGGAGCAATATGAAAAAGCTCAAAGCATACTTAACCAGTTTATTTCTAACAGTGAACGCTATAAATACAACTACAAGGGACTATTATATAATTTATTCAATGCTGAGACATGCGATAATAAACATTTTCTCTGCTCTGAATTTGTATACTATGTTTTGAATCAAAGCGGAATTGTAGATTTTAATATACCCAGGAATCTGGTAAGACCCCAAAGCCTATTGAATATAAAAAGCAATATTGTGTTTAAGGGAGACTTAAAATGCTTCGGGCAAGATGAGAGAGATTTTGTGGAGGGAAGAAGTCTTATCAGGGGGTTAAGCGCTGTATATGAATAATAAAGCTGAGAAGGTAAAGCATATTTTTGGGGTTTTAGTGATTATTGGAGTATTAATTGGGATAGGAGTATATGTAAAGGCAAGCGGCATTATGGATAAGCTCACATCACTGGAAGAATTTAAGAAATATATAACCAGCTTTGGAGCAAAAGCAGATCTGGTATTTTTTATTGTTCAACTTGCCTCCGTAATTTTCGCACCAATACCCAGCAATATAAGTTCAGCTGCAGGAGGAATGATATTTGGATTATGGAAGTCATTTATAATTAGCTCTATAGCAATAATCTGTGGCTCAGTTGTGGTATTTGTGCTGGCAAGAAAGCTGGGTAAGCCCTTTGCTGATAGATTCCTAAACCCTAAAATTGCAGAAAAGTATGGACAACTTCTTGCCAGGAAAGGGGATATGCTGCTGGCTATAATATTCTTTCTTCCATTTCTGCCTGATGATGCAATTTGTATTATAGCTGGGCTCAGCAGTATAAAATTCAGCAAGTTCCTTACCATAGCTCTTTTGACTCGCCCCTGGGGTATTTTAGCTGCATCAGCCATTGGTTCAATAGATACAATTATCAGACTATGGGGTTAAAATAATATAAAAATGAAATGGCATAATTAAGAGATTTTGGTTCTTAATTATGCCAATAGAGTCAGTCTAAAGTTTAGGATTTATAGGGGAAAACTTTATGTTATGTTGGATAGCATAACGATGGGCATAGGAATCTGGCTCACCATATATAACAAGATTTTTAGGATAATGAATCTTGTGTTCGGAACCGAATTTACCATTATTAAATACGAATACATTATACTCAACTACACCAAAAGCATCATCGGCGATTTGAGTTACCGTAGGTGGTATTATAATTTTGGTCAGGCTATCGCAACCGGCAAAAGCTTCTCTATCAATAGAGAGCACAGAATTAGGCAGATTAACCTCTTTCAAGGAGGTACACATATAAAATGCCTGACTACCTACTGATTTAAGGTCACCTTCAGGTATTACTACTTCTCTAAGGTTAGTGCAATTCTTAAATCCGTACCTAATTTCATTCATAGTTTTAGGCAAGACGATTTTTTCAGCATAGGTGTTATAATGAAACTCTCCATCTGAAAGCTCAGTATAACCTTCAGGTATTACTATGTTGTTGGCGTATATAGCTTCATCAGGTTTACGATATATGATTAACCAGGACATTAACCTGCGGCTTCTTGAAATCATCTCTAAAGAAGAATCAAAGTAGTCTCCACGGGTATAATTAGTTTGTTCCGAATACTTACCGTAATCATATCTATTTAAACTAGCGAATGTAGGATCCATAAATATCCATCGGCCATCAGCATATGCAAAAACCCAAGCATGAGGCCCATAAGCTACATTAAATACATTTCCAGTTTCCATTCTAGCCGGTATACCCACAGCGCGAAGCAATGCAATGGTTAATGTACAATATTCACCGCACTTCCCAACTCTTGTATCCAGAATTCTTTCCAGTTGATTATTGTATGTTTTTTCGGAAGGCTTGACGCCGTACCACATGTTTGTAGCAACCCAATAAAAGATCGCTTTTGCTTTTTCATATTCTGTAGTACATCCTGCAGTAATTTCTTCAGCTAATGAAATAAGCTCAGGGGTCTTCCAGCCACTGGCTGCATTATCCTCTCTCAGATAGTATTCCAGCACGGCAGGATAATTGGTGTAATTTGCATACGCCTTTTTGTTGTATTCAAGTATCTCTTCTGAAGTGTCCCCATAAACTGGTATCATAGATATGGTAATAATAAATACTAAAAGGATTGATAACAAGCGTTTCTTCATTATTAAGCCTCCATTCTGCAATTATAACATCAGCAAACATGTCGAAAAATAGCGAAATATTAAGTACATATTACATTATATGCTAAATACTGTCAAGAAAAGTAGTGCCCCCTTATCTCAAAGAATAGTTGCTTAACCTTTTCTTTTCCCTTTAATGAAGAAATAAACTATGAATAAGCAAAGCACTATAACCAGACTTGATCCAATTAACACCAAGTTCATAGAATCTGCTCCTTTGGGGGAGGTTTGCTTTGCTTCTACAGTTTCACTTGAGGAAGAATTTATATCATTCTCTTGCGAAATGACATTTTCAGAGGTATCACCAGAAGATACAAGAGCATCATCTTCTTGAGCATATGGAGTTTCAGCATCGGAGTTGTCGGAAGATATGCCTAAGACGCTTTTTAAATATATAGCCTTAATTGGATTATCTTTAAGTGCTTCATCATATTCGTCATAATACTTCTCTCTATTTTCAATTATAGTTTCTGGACTGAGCTCAAATAAAGCAATCTGCTCCTTGATGGCATTAATTTCATCTCTATTTTTAGCCTCATTTTTAGAGAGGAGGTAGAGCCTGTTATCAGAATAAGTATAATTATTTTGTGTTAGCTTCAAGTCATAGTCAGGTTCAAAGTTGCTTCTTTCCCAGACAAGCTTATTATCTTCGATTCTGTATAAATCGCTGGGAGATATTTCTGTGACAGTATAAATAGGATACCAGCCAGTATCAAATATGACTTTAGCATGGTTTATGGGACCTTGCCAAAGAGCCCCGGATTCCATCATAAAGCCGAAAAACATATTATGCATATTATCATAAGGAAGGTTTACTACATACATAACATATATGCTTAGTTCTTCACCCTTTTCAAAGTCAATGGAAAAGGTATACCATTTAGAGTATTTGGGTTCATTACCGTTGCTTTCCTTCATGGGACCATTAGGTATGGAATCCACCATTTTCACAGGCACAACTTCCTCAATCTTTTCGTAGAAAACAGCGAAGCTATTAATATTTAGATACTCTTCTTTAGTAGCTCCAGAAGGTTTCTCGTTAATCCTTGCAGGAACTGCCATGATGACAGTCTGAGCTTCTCCGTGATTTTTAAAGTCATATCGACAGCTGACGGTTGCCAGTTCATCACCTGTTAGGTTTACAGTAACTTCTTCGGAAACAAGGGATATGTTTTTCTGTGCAACAGGATAGATACCATCAGGTATTATTCCTAAAACCATATTTTCAGCAAAGATTGTATTCCCAGTAGTGCAGAGTATTACAAGTGCTGCAATAAAAGTTAAAAGAGCATTTTTCACAGCATTGTGATTCATTTTATTATCTCCTTTAAATTAAAATACAAATTAATTCGCGTTATAATAATATTCCATAAAAGATTATAACATACAATTAAGTTATGTCGTTCCATTTAATTATTCATTAAGAAGAGAGAAGCTGGTTAGTGCGCATAAGGGATGGATTTCAGTGGAGAACAGAACCAAAAGACCCCATAATCATTTTGCTTATGATATAATGAACTAAACATTACAATTGGGGGTATGGTAGTTGGTTAATATGATTAAAAACTGGTTGATTAACTATGGCATAAATGAAAGCATGTCACTTTATTTGTCTAATGTTATAGCCATTATAACTATTATAATTATCTGCATGTTGGCCAATGCAGCAGTGAAAAAGTTCCTGATGCGAGCAGTGAAAGCTTATGTCGCTAAGAGTAAAAATAAATGGGACGATATAATATTAGAGAAAAAGGTCTTGCAGCAGATAGTAGGAATTGTACCTGGTATTATAGTTTATGCATTTGCACCTGCATTTCCTGCATATGAAAGCTGGATTCAGAGGATAGCCTCTGTTTATATAGTAATAATTGTTCTATTTGCTGTACATAAGCTATTAAATGCTATAGATGACATTTATCGAAAAAGCCAGGGAGAAAAGGCAAGGCCTATCAAAGGATATCTTCAGGTTATAGAAATAATTATGTTTATTATTGGGATTATATTAATAATCAGTTTTATCATAAATCGTTCTCCATGGATCATGCTAAGTGGTATTGGTGCTGCAACAGCTATAGGCTCGCTTATATTCAAGGATTCTATACTTGGACTTGTAGCCAGTGTGCAACTTACTGCAAATGACATGGTGAAACTTGGAGATTGGATTGAGATGCCTTCATTTGGTGCAGACGGCGATGTAATAGATATAACATTGCATACTGTCAAGGTTCAGAACTGGAATAAAACTATTTCCACAATTCCAACCCAAGCCTTGATTAACCAATCGTTTAAAAATTGGAGCGGAATGCAGGAATCCGGAGGCAGAAGAATAAAAAGGCATATTTATATAGATATGAACAGCATTAGATTCTGTACTGAAGAAATGCTTGAAAGATTTAGCAAAAATCCCAGTCTTAAAGAATATATGGATAATAAGAAAAAAGACAATGGGCAGTTAACAAATTTAGGTGTATTTAGGGCTTACTTAATTGAATATCTGAAAAACCATCCTAAGCTTAATAAAAAGATGACAATGATGGTTAGACAGCTTCAACCAACGGAAAAAGGTTTGCCAATAGAATTATATGTTTTTACAGATGGTACAGCTTGGGTTAATTATGAAATGATACAATGGGATATTTTTGAACATATATTTGCTGTTCTCCACGAATTCGATTTACGGGTTTACCAGAGTCCTTCAGGATATGATTTAGTGAATTTAAGGCAATAGCTAAAAGATAAAATTATTCATATCATGATTTAATCTATCATACATTAAGGTATTATATAACGAATTTTATCCTCCCTAAGCATAGGGAGGATTTCTTATGGCTGCTCTATCTATATCCAGAACCTTGGTGCTTTTATCCATATAGTAACAATGGTGGAATAATAAAGTTTCCACAAATAATAAAATATATGATATTATGTAAACATAAAAAATAAGCTATTGTTTGGGAACAATTTAATAGACTAAAACGTCGCTGGAAAGGATGAAGCAATTTATGAGGAAAATATGCAGCAAAGATAGCTTGGTTTTTGTGTTTATAATTATAGCAATTGCAATAATTGCAAACATTACATATGCTGATTCAGCCCTACAACCAAATAATGAAGCTGTTCTTAGTGAAGAAGATATCCCAAGTGATTGGGCTAAAGCAGATATCGAAGGAGCCAAAGAACTGAATTTAATTCCAGAAAGAATTCAGGGTCAATATGGTAAAAATATCACAAGAGAAGAATTTAGTGAGGCAGTTGTAAAGCTGTATGAAGCTTTAAGGGGAGAAGATTATATATTAGAAGCCCAAAGCCCCTTTACTGATACAACCAATCAGCAAGTAATAAAAGCAAACAGTCTGGGCATTGTAAAGGGCATAGGAGATGGTAAGTTTGCTCCTGATGCTTTCATAACCAGACAGGATATAAGCGTTATGATATATCGAGGGCTAAGGGCTGCAAGGCCTCAATATGATTATTCAAGCATAAGCAAACACATATTTGCAGATCACAATAAGATTTCACCTTGGGCTAGAGAAGCTGTGGCTTATCTATATGGTATCGAAGTAACAAACGGAGTTGGTGAAAATCTTTTTAATCCCTGGGGTTATACATCTAGAGAACAAGCAATATCTCTCATGAAGAGAACCTATGATAAAGCTATGACATCCAAGGATACTATAGTCGTGTCGAGAGAAGGGACAAGCAGAAGAGAGCTGGCTTTGAAATTAAAATTGGAGGAGCTTATAGCGCCGGAGATGGGCAAGCCTTATAAGTATGGTGCCACCGGACCTAATAGCTATGATTGCTCCGGTTTGGTTTATTCAATATACGGCAAGCTAGGCATATCACTACCTAGAACAGCAAGTGCTCAATCCAAGGTTGGAGTCTATGTACCAAAAGAAAATTTAGCATATGGAGATTTAGTATTTTTCGCAAGAGACGGCAAGAATGTGCACCACGTGGGAATATATGTAGGAAACGGTGAATTCGTACACTCGCCTCAAACAGGAGATGTTGTAAAGAGAACCACTCTTTTGTCGGGGTATTACCAAAGATGCTATTACACAGCCAAGAGGGTTTTCTGATAATTCCAGGAAAGTATAAGCTTCCATGGTATTAGCTTGACCTAACGAATTACATGAAATAATTTTTAAAACATGATGAAAGCTGCCATAGAATAAGTAAGCTATAATGTGAAGAAACTATGGTTTAGAACATATATGGAAAGGATGATCAATATGTCTCTAAACCATAGCATTTCTGTTTATAATGAAATAGGGAAGTTAAAATCAGTACTCCTTCATCGACCTGGTGAGGAGATTGAAAATATAGTTCCCGATTATCTTAGGAGACTTCTATTTGATGAAATTGCATTTTTAGAACAGGCAAGGAGAGAACATGACCAATTTGCCGATATACTGAGGAAAGAAGGAGCAGAGGTTCTTTATCTTACTGATCTAATGACAGATGTCCTTGAAGACTCAAAAGTAAGAGAAGAATTTGTGATGGAATTTATAAAAGAAGGGAAAGCCGCTACAGAAGGCCTAAAAGAAGCGTTGCTGGAATTCTTCAGTCACCTTTCGCCTAAGGAGCTGATTGTAAAATGCATAGCGGGAGTAAGGAAAGAGGAGTTAAATGATATCAAGCCAAAGTCTCTTGGTGATATGGTAAAAAACCCTTATCCATTTTACCTGGATCCCATTCCTAATCTATATTTCCAGAGAGATCCCTTTGCTTCAATAGGCCATGGAATTTCCTTGAATGTTATGTCTATTGAAACCCGTAACAGGGAAACAATATTCGCTAAGTACATATTCGATTATCATCCCAGATTTAGAAATGTGCCAAAATGGTATAACAGAGATAAAACATACTCAGTAGAGGGTGGAGATATTCTAGTTCTCTCTGAGAAAGTTGTGGCTATAGGCATAAGTGATAGAACCAGCCCTGTAGCAATTGAAAGATTATCACAGAACCTATTGAATTCTGGAGAGACCTTCGAAACCGTATTGGCCTTTGATATACCCAAGGCCAGAGCTTATATGCATCTGGATACGGTGTTTACAATGGTGGATTATGACCAGTTTACCATATATCCAGGTATAGAAGACCCTCTGGATGTATACAGCATCACCAGGGGAAAGAATAATGAGCTTAGTATAAAGCATGAACACGAAGACTTATCTACTGTTCTAAAAAAGCATTTAAAACTATCTTCCGTCAATCTTATAAGATGCGGAGACGGTGATCGGATAGCAGCAAGCCGAGAGCAGTGGAGTGACGGAAGCAATACTCTTGCCATATCTCCTGGTAAAGTTGTTTGTTATAACAGAAACCATGTGACAAACAAGGCATTAAGAAGAAACAATATAGAAGTACTAGAATTTGAATCCTATGAATTATCAAGGGGACGGGGAGGCCCCAGATGCATGAGCATGCCTTTGATGAGGGAGTAAGAATATAGAAAAACCCAGATACAAATATACAATAATGGTTAAACATGTGGCTTAATTCATTATTGTATATTTTTTGTGTAAATATTTTGAGTAACAAATAATAATATGAATATGTTTTGAGATAAAATGTATAAACTTTGTATGGAAATGAGAAGTATATTTGACAAAAATCCATTGAAAATTAATTTAAAAGATTATATACTATAATGGAAGTATTAAAGCATGTCCATGGTTGTTAGATAATTATCAAACATACTGTTCATATAACTGTTTAATCTGCATATATTTAGTATAAAAAATAATAATGATTCAAAAAAGTATATAGTTGGAATATAGAATATATACATATTTCCATTTCAGATTGAAAGGAAGCTTCTCCTAGGCAAGTTGGAGAGTATTCCTTCAAAATAAACTACAAGGAGGTTATTCTTTGAAAAACAGTGTAAAAAGATTATCTTATGTATTAGTGGCAGTATTGCTGCTCTCTGTAGCAGTAGGCGGTCCAAAGCTTGGTCCCTTTGGCGTAGACGTGGTGTCTGCAGCTACAGGACAAGCAACCCCGGCACCCACTCCTGCTGCACCTAAAGCACCAACTGCACCAAAAGCTCCAGTTTCCTATGAAACAGCATCAGAAATTAACAGATTGATTGCTTTTGGTTCATACGGCGGAGATGTTAAGCTTCTACAAGAAGTGCTTAACAATAATGGATACCAACTGACTGTTGATGGAATCTATGGAAAGAAGACGGAAGCTGCAGTCAAGGACTTCCAAAGTAAAAATGGTCTTAAAGCTGATGGTATAGTTGGTCCAAAGACAATTGCAAAGCTTAATATAGGCGTTGTTTCAGCAGCACCAGCGCCAGCAGCTGCTGATGGGAAAGTATCTGTAAAGCTTGGTAAAGTAGAATACGCAGCCCATGGAACAAAATGCTTTACAGTTGCTGCAGTAGCAATGGTAGATGATAAAATAGTTGACGCAGTACTTGATGATTATCAGGTAATGGATTCCAACGGCTATGTAGGAGTACCAAATTCAGAAGCTGATTTTGGAGCAAACTTTGCAGAAGGTAAAGTATTGGTGTCCAAGAGAGTAAATGCAGCAGCTTACAGCGCAAACATGGCCGCTAAAGCCGGTTCAACAGTACCTGTTGACAAATCTTTGGATGCAATACAGGTATATGCAACAGGCAAGACAGTGGAAGAGTTAGAAAAGACTCTTGCAGCTACACCAGCAGATAAGATGGTTGATGCAGTAAGCGGAGCTACTTTGGTAGATACATATGGATATGTTTCTGCAATTGTTGAGGCTGCTAAAGCTGCTAAGGAAACATCCAGGGTTGACGCAGATGAAGCAAAATCCATAGAGCTAGGAAAAGTTGAGTATGCAGCTCATGGAACCAAGTGCTTCACAATAGCGGTTACTGCTGTATCAGGAGATAAAATCCTCGGCGCAATACTTGATGATTACCAGGTATCAGATGCAAGCAGTTATGTAGGAGTACCAAATTCAGAAGCTGATTTTGGAGCAAACTTTGCAGAAGGTAAGGTATTGATGTCCAAGAGAGTAAATGCAGCAACCTATAGTGCAAACATGGCAGTTAAAGCCGGTTCAACAGTACCTGTTGATAAATCTTTGGATGCAATACAGGTATATGCAACAGGCAAGACAGTGGAAGAGTTAGAAAAGACTCTTGTAGCTACACCAGCAGATAAGATGGTTGATGCAGTAAGCGGAGCTACTTTGGTAGATACATATGGATATGTCTCTGCAATTGTTGAGGCTGCTAAAGCTGCAGCTCCTGTTAAAGCAGACGCAGTGAGCAGTGCATCAGTTGTAACTGATGAAGCATCCTTGTTGAAAGCAATGAGCAAAGACGGCACATGGATTGTAATTTTTGAAAATGACTTTACTACTGACAAAGAGCTTGTACTGGATGGAGAATTTATAAATAAAGAAAAACTAGATCGCAAAATAGCTCTTTATACACAAGATGAAAACAAGAAAGTTCTTGATACTTTCACTTTAACAGCACCAAAGCTAACTGTTAAGAGCCCTTCAACCAGAATTCAAAATGGAACATTTAAGGGAGACCTTTATGTTGCAGCACCAAATGTTCAATTAAGAGGTGCAAAAATTGAAGGCAATGTATACTTCGCTAATGAAGAAGTAAAAGCTACATTTGCTATGGATGAAGCAAGCTCTGTTTCAGGGGTTCAGGAAATAAAGGCAGAATAATATTTGTTAAAAAATGCCATTTTCAGCAAACTATGCTGGAGGTGGTATTTTTTATATATCGATATCTACTTCAAAAAATATACTTCTTTAAATATCCTCAATAATTGAAATAATAAAATAGAATCATATTATTGAGGAGGGTTTTTATGAGCAATGATGATAGGAGAAATGCGGAAGACAGCCGAGAAGATCTGAAAAAGACAAATGAAAGGCGAATTGAGGAGTTATTGAATATTAACAATAGATATGTGAGAACAAAGAGACACTTGGAGCAAAATAGCAATATTGCAACATTAGACCAGCTTGAACATGCTTTTGAGATTCAAAAAGACAGAGAAGAGAGAATGGAGAATCTTAAAGATTTGATAGTTAATGGCACCCAAGACCGAGAAGACAATATAGAGGCCTTGGAAAAGAGAATAGCCTATACCAATGGCTATCTGGATCATAACAGCAGGCGCATGGACGATGCTACATTGGAAAATGCAATAGAGAAGCAGGAAAATAGAAAAGAACAGTTGGAAAATCTTTTGGAATAGCCAAAAAAGGGCAAAGGAAAGAAACTTTGCCCCTTTTTGATATACTATTTTTCAGAATTTAAGATTGCCTCTTTTAGTATGTTTTCAACTATCTCCTTAGAGGCAATTCCTTCGTGGACCTTTTCACCATTAATATAGTATGTGGGTACCAGGAAATAGTCATACTTATTAGCAACACCAGGGTTCTCATTTTCATCTATAATTGTAAAAGCAGCTTCTTCGTAAGCCGGATTTTCTTTTTTCAACTCATCCATCCAGGAGAGGGCTTCTATACAGTAAGGTCACGATTCAATAATAAATAATAAGTTTTCTTCCATATTATCACCTTCCCATGTAAGTCTTTTCCTTTGTTATGCGTATAATGGTTTACTCATTAATTATTTTAATAAAAAAACTAAATGATATCCAATTAATTTTAGAAGCCTGTCTAAGAAGATTGAGAAGGAATAAGTCGAAAATAATAGAATTAAATAAGTAGGTGTAGTAATATATAATGAGGTTATTAACAATAGGGGAAAGGACGTAATTTAATGAAAGGTGATATGACCAAAGGCAATGCATCCAGGATTTTGCTGACATTTGCAATTCCTCTCCTTATGGGGAACATATGTCAACAGCTATATAACACTACTGATGCAATTATAGTGGGAAGATTTATTGGAAAGAATGCGCTGGCAGCGGTGGGAGTGGCAAACTCCATTATGTCGGTTGCAATATTTTTTATATTTGGAATATGTATCGGTACATCAGTTCTGATGGCTCAGATATTCGGATCTGGTAGATACGAAGAGTTAAAAAAGGAAGTATCTACAGCACTGATTGCAGGAATAATTTTTACTTTAGTTTTATCTATTATCTGTATATTTTCCACAAGATGGATACTAGTATTAATAGGTACACCTGCAGAGATTTTAGATGATGCTAAAATTTTTCTGCAGATAATATTTGGAGGACTTATTTTTTCATTTTTATGTAATTTTTATTCTTCATCACTGAGAGCTATAGGGGATTCCAAGACACCACTTGTATTTCTGATAATATCCTGTATTCTCAATGCAATTTTATGTATTATTTTAATCACTGTATTCAAGCTTGGTGTTGAAGGTTCAGCCATTGCTACAGTTACGGCACAGGCAGTATCCTCTTTATTATGCATAATATATGTTTATAGAAAGATTCCCCTGCTCAGCCTTAAGAGGAACGAATTTATTATGGATAATAGCTTACTTAAACTAAGTATTCAGTATAGCTGGGTAACAGCGTTGCAGCAGACCTGTATTTATATAGGGAAGCTACTGGTCCAAGGAGCTGTAAATCCATTTGGAACAAATGCCATAGCTGCTTATAATTCTGTAACTAGGATTGATTCATTTGTCTTTGCTTTTGGAGAAAGCTATTCTGCATCTGTAGCCACTTATTCTGCGCAAAACAAGGGAGCAGGAAAGATGGATAGAATTATTGAAGGCTTCAGAATAAGCATTATTACAATGGCTGCCTACAGTATCACTTTAGGATTTATCATATTTATGGGAGCAGAAAGTATTATGAAGCTATTTGTCACAGGTGAAGAGATAGAAGTAATAAAAATTGGTCTTGAATATTTAAAGATTATATCTGTTTTCTATATACTTTCTAATACAAATAATGTTTTTCAAGGTTTATTCAGAGGTATTGGAAAGCTGCGAATACCTTTTTGGGCTACCTTCATTCAGATATTTATAAGAGTTGCGCTATCCTACATCCTCAGTCCATATTTCGGCATGAAAAGTGTATCCTACGCCATTGGTACTGGATGGATCATAATGCTGTTATTTGAATTAACCTGCTATAGAAAGTATTTCAAGAAGGAGATACAAGTTGGGGAAAGCGTTTAAAATAAGGCAAAATTCCATCAAGATTTAGTTTCTTTGCTTACATAAAGGCTTCCATCACTTTGTAACTCTGCGAAAAAAACATCTTTGACAGAATTTAAACCTGCTTGCTTTATCCTCTGGTCCAACCAATGGGCGCTAAGATTTAACTCTTTGAGGTTTTTTTCCACCAATTTACCATCTACTATAATTTCTGTAGGAATATATCTTCTATCATCTGATTTCACCAGCATATCCTTTTTAGTCGGAGTCTCAAGCTCCGGCTTTTTTAATACACTTAATTGTCCGTTTGGTTCAAGTATGGCGTAGTCGACATCTTTAATGGAGAAAATATTATTGACTCTCAGCATCATGGTTAGGTCATCCATATTCAGCCTGTGTGCAGACAATGCCTTTTGAATGATGACACCTTTCTTAATGACGATTGTAGGTTCTCCATCAAGCAAAACCCTTGCCTTTGATGATTTAAGGCTTATTAACTCAACGATAAATGTCAATATTGCCCACATGACAAGGCCAGCTATACCATCTATAAGCTTTATATCCCTATGGACTACCATATCTCCAGCGATATTTCCCATTGCTATGCCGGTTATATATGTAAAAATTGTCAACTGCCCTAATTGCTTCTTACCCAATAAACGAGTCAATATAAGGAGCACAGTAAATCCAATTATAGTTCTCAATGATGTCTCTAATATAGTATTCATATATCTACCTCACTATAATATGCTATGGTTATTTTCTGAATATGAGTAATCAAATATTCAAATTATGGATTAAAAATATTTAAAAAGTGTTTGACAACTGATATTTTATCCTGTATACTTATTCATAAATATTAAAGGCTATGAAGAGGAATAGTAAATAGAAAGATTCTAACAGGAAGGGAGACTCACCGACTGAGAGGTTTTCCAAGATTATTTCTATCGAACCCGCCCTCTAAGCTGCAAATGAAAAGTTTGTCCGTTTGGTCCGCGTTATGGACTTTAAGAGGAATAGATGTATTAATGCAATCTATTTAACTTGGGTGGTACCGCGAATAACCTTCGTCCCTTGACTGGGATGAAGGTTTTTTTATAACCCATAGGAAAGTTTAGATTTCCTTAGTTAAATAGGTGTATTATGCCTATCTATTCAACTTGGGTGGTACCGCGAATTGCCTTCGTCCCTTGTATTGGACGAAGGTTTTGTTTTTTTATTTGAAAGAGAGGAGGTCAATGAATAAAATTCTAATACAAAATATATTTTTATATAATTATAATTTTAAAAAGGAGGTCATACAATGGAAGGGAGTATTCAGATTTTTGTTGCCATGATATTATATATGGCAGTGGTCATTGGAATTGGATTGTATTATACCAAGCGTGCCAATGAAAGCAGCGATAATTATCTTATAGGAGGTAGATCCCTTAACCCATGGGTTACTGCATTGGGCGCTGAGGCTTCTGATATGAGTGGATGGCTTTTAATGGGTCTTCCTGGAGTAGCATATTGGTTTGGACTCAGTGATGCAATCTGGACAGCAATAGGATTATTAGCAGGAACATATTTAAACTGGCTATTTGTAGCAAAAAAGCTTAGGACATATTCACACTTGGCGGGGAATGCCATAACCATTCCTGATTTTTTAAGCAACAGATTTAAAGAAGAGAAGAAGGTCATTATGACAATAGCAGCCCTTTTCATATTGGTATTTTTCAGTGTCTATGCTGCTAGCTGTTTTGTTACTGTAGGTAAGTTATTCAGCACATTATTTGGCACTAAATACACAACTATGATGATTGCGGGAGCCTTATTCGTTCTTTTCTATACATTCATAGGAGGATTTTTGGCAGAAAGTGCTTCAGATTTTATGCAAGGAGTTGTTATGTTCATTGCATTGACAGCGGTGTTGGCAGCAGGAATAGCAGCAGCAGGAGGGATCTCTGTAATAATTGACAACGCAAAGTCTATACCTGGGTTTTTTGATTTCTTTGGAATTGCTCAGCCTGTATTGGTAGATGGAGTTCAACAAATAGGGGAAGCAGGCAAGCCTTTATTCGGAGAGGCAGGCAGTTATGGATTATTGACTATTATTTCAACTTTGTCATGGGGTTTAGGCTATTTCGGCATGCCTCAGGTATTGTTGAAATTTATGGCTATCAGAAATGCCAATGAGCTTAAGCTATCAAGAAGAATAGCAACAATATGGTGTGCAATTTCCCTTGCTGCAGCTGTAGCAATTGGAATCATAGGGAGAGTTCTATATACAGATGCATTGCTTACACAGAGCGCATCGGAGAGCATATTTATATTGATGTCCACTAATTTCTTCATACCTATATTCGCAGGAATAGTGATGGCAGGTATTCTAGCGGCTACCATAAGTTCATCAGATTCCTATTTGCTTATTGCGGCCTCTGCCTTTTCAAAAAACATATATCAGGGTATTATGAAAAAAGAGGCAACTGATAAAGAAGTTTTGTATATATCAAGGCTTACTCTTATAATAATATCAGTTATTGCAATGATAATTGCATTGGATGAAAACAGTGTAATTTTTACAGTAGTTTCCTTTGCCTGGGCTGGGTTTGGTGCCACCTTTGGCCCTATAATGCTATTCTCTCTGTTCTGGAAGAGGGTCACCAGATCAGCAGCAATCGCAGGTATGGTAGCCGGTGGAGGAATGGTTTTCATATGGAAGCTATTATTGAAGCCTATGGGGGGAGTCTGGGGTATATATGAGTTGTTCCCTGCCTTTGTCATTTCCTGTATTGTAATAGTAGTGGTAACTCTATTATCCGAAGAACCTTCAAAGGAGATACAGGAAGAATTCGAACTTGCCAAAACATATGAAGGTTAATATGAATAAAGAACATGGTAGAGTAGAAATACCTACCATGTTCTTTTACTTTTCTATTATAATGAGACTAAGATGCTTATACGTTGATGCATGTAAAAGTATTCAAATGCGGAAATGTATAAGGGGTGTGATATTGGATCCTGAGAAAATATATTATTGTGATAAAAAAGAGGTGAGGCAGTTTGAAAAGGCTATATCTTATCCAATCCATTATTTTGTGCTTTGTTGGTATAGGCGCATTGTTTGGAGGAGCCATAGCCATTATTGATCCCTATGAGGCGCTTATGGGCATTAGCACTGAACTGTTGAAAAAAGGGCCCTTTACCAACTTCCTGATTCCTGGATTATTCTTATTTATTGTAATTGGGCTGGGACATTTGCTTTCATTCTGGTTTGTAAAAAGGAGGATGAAATTTCATCCTTATTTAAGCGGTGCCATGGGTTGCATTTTGATGGCATGGATTGTGATTCAGTGTTATATATTAGAAATTATAAACATTTTGCATATAATATATTTTATAATAGGTATGATTGAAGGCATAATGTCGTTATATATGCTTGTAAAGCTGAGGTTGATTCCTTTTGATAATGAAAATAAATTATTTACAAAAGATTAAATACTATGAGAGGCAGGAGAAGAATATTGAGAATTGAAGCTTTGAAACATGACAGGATACAGGATTTTGTGAAGTACTGCAAGAAGCATAAAATGGAGATTGATGATTCATTTCTATATGATGAAGATTTGAGAGATTTCAAACCTGATGAGGAAAATCCAACTTATATAGCTATTGATGAAAATAATGAGATAAAAGCTGTAGCTTCATTTATAGCAGATGAATACAACAGGAGAGGGAAAAAAGGCCGTTTCAGGATATTTCACTCAGAAATACAAAATGTTGAATACTATGATATGCTTCTTAAAGCCCTATTGAAGCATACAGAAGGCTTGGATAAGCTGAACATATTTGTTCCTTTAGTCAATACAGAATTGATGAAGATAATGGAAACATTGAATTTCGAAATAGAAAGGTATATCTACTTGCTCATTAGAGATGATTTAGAGGTACCTGACTATGACCTGCCGGAAGGTTTAGAGATAAAGGCCTTTAGACCTGGAAAGGACGAAGAGGCATGGTGTGAAGTAAGAAATTCAGCCTTTGCGAATCTTCAGGGGAATGAAACGCCTGTCACACCAGAACAGGTTGCTAAGCTGGTACATGCTGATGATTATATAGAAGGTGGCCTTATGATTCTTTATCATAATGAAAAACCAGTAGGTGTGGTGAAAGGGTCAAAGGATGAGTATGAAGATATGCCTATAATGAACATAGGACCCATTGCCGTTATTCCCAAGTATCAGGGAAGAGGCTTAGGAAGAATTTTGCTTAGAGCTTCTATGAAGTTTGCAAAGGATAATAAATATGATAGGACAATTTTATGTGTAAACGCAGAAAATGAAAAAGCAAAAGCTCTATATATACAAGAAGGTTTCAGGCAGGTTGAAGGAGTTGTATGCTATAAATATAATTTAACCCGGGAAAGGAATTAGCCTTCCCCGGGTATTCCTACAGTCTGATAAAAGGGCATAAAGCTCTTACCATTCCATTTCAGGGATGTCTGAACATAACCTAGCCCATCTGCGTGATATCTTCCGGCAATTAACTGCTCGGCGTACAGTTCATATGTGCCATCTCTTTGGTAGTCTATGGGGTATAATCCGCTGAGAGGGTCTACCCATCCAACAATAGGCTCTTTTAATGTACCATCAGGGTTATATATTTCTGATAAATACTCTTGTCCCTTATAGGTCAAATCTAGTATATATCTCTTATTATTGGCTTTGCTGATGACTTCTGCCCTGTAATCATCCAGGTAGTTTACATCATATTCAAAATCCTCGTCAAATACTTCAAAGTCGAATATCTTTCGCGGAACATTGTTTTCAAATATATAGATATAGTAAAAACCGGTGGCTCCGCTTCCTCCTGAGTCTATGCTTATTAAAATATCATCAACCTTATCTCCTGTGAAGTCTCCCAAAAAAAGGGTAGGGTTATAACCACGGTCTTCTTTCAATCTTATTATGATCCTTCTTTTTGTATATCCATCAACAACCATCAGTCTGATGTTGCTTCTAGCAGGACTTTCATCGCCAAAAGGCTTATCTCCTATGAGGTACACATAATCCTTAATTCTATCCCCATTTACATCTCCTATTTTAAAATCCAGTACATTTCCCATAGCTTTATTTATTCTCAATCAGATCCACATCCTCTCAAAAATGAATCTTAATGATATAATATGTATAATATTAGGTTTTGCTCACCTGTACTGAATTTAATCTATAACTCCTATGAAAAATAGGGGTTGTACATTGTGTTGCAGAATAATATTATGAAATTATAAGTTGATGTGATAACTATTACAGGGAGGATGGCAAATTGATTTATACTAAGAATAAAATCTATATTACAGGAACTGAAAAGGTAGATGCAAATGATCCAATTTCTGCAATATATGATATGTTTTTTGTTGGGCTCATACTGGAAAAGGAAAGTGGAAGGATTGTGGATGTTACATGTAATATGGTGAGGGATGTGACCTCGGAATTCATCAAGTCCATATTAATAAACTATAACCTGGTTGATGATATAGAGCTTATCGTCGAGGAAATCAAAGACAGATTTCTGGGAATAGCCCAAAAAGCTGTTATTGCCGCAGTAAAGGATGCCAGAAATAAATATTTGATGGCAAAAAGCAATTGAAATTGATTCATTCATGATATATACTTTTATTAGATAAATATACTAAGTTTTATTTACATGTATATGGATCACACCATAATACAACTGTAAGTAAGACCCAGATAACATCTGTTATGCTGGGTTTTTTGTTTTTTTGAAAAGGAGCTGAAACCATGTATCAAAAACACTTTAAAGAACTGGAAAAAGTATTAAAGGATAATCTGGGACACAGAGGATTAGAGGAGGCTTTCATCGAAGGTGAACTAAGGGGTGCAGCTGAAAGCCTATTAGAGGGAGACACTATCTTCATCGTAACTGGATTTGTTATAAAGGATGCAGCTGTAGGAGAGACTGACGGTCCCATAGGAGCTGTTTCCCTGGCTGGTGCACTGGAACAACTGGGAAAGAAAGTGTTTTTCATCACTGATATATATTCTGGAAAAATGCTAAAGAAATGTGCAGATGTGAGAGGAGTCAATGCTCCTATAGAGATAATAAATCATGATATCAATAGATGCCTTTCTCAGGATTTGCTTAAGATATACAAACCCTCCCATATTATTGCCATTGAAAGACCAGGCAAGGCCATGGACGGTAAATGCTATTCCATGAGAGGAGAAGACTTAAGTGATATTGTACCCATTATGGATACATTGTTCGAGGAAGCAGTAAAAATGGGCATAACAACTATTGCCATCGGGGACGGAGGCAATGAAATAGGTATGGGCAAGTTTCGACCTTATGTGGTTAAGGCTGTGGAAAAGGGTGAAACCATTTGTGCTTCCTTTGCTTCTGATTTTTTGATTGTGGCAGGAGTATCCAACTGGGGGGGCCATGCACTGGCGGCAGGTCTTTCTATTATTGCTCAAAGGAATCTTCTTCATAATATTAATATTGAAATAGCCATGTTAAGAAGCTTGGTGGAAGCAGGTGCAGTAGATGGTTATACAAAAAAAAGAACTATGACGGTAGATGGATTAAGCCTTGAAGAAAACCTTAAAGTATTTTTGGCATTGAAAGATACAGTTGAAGATCAAGTCCATCTAGCTAGAAATGTACACGCACAAGCCAGAATCTGATGTTGGAATTGCTCCATCCTAAATCCCAGGGTACCCTGTTTCTATCTGTATTATGACAGGTAACCAGAGAATAACCCCTTGAATCAGCACCGGTCACTACTGAAATATGAGTGACTTTTCCTTTTTTTTCATAGGCTACGAAATCACCGGGCAGAAGCTTATATGAGGCTTTATATACCTTTTCGTAGCTTCCGTAGGCTATTAGGGAAGCTCTGCCGCTGCTTATCATGTAGTCCTTAAAACCTTGGGCATTGAGCCACGCCCTTGTGGCTCCATTTTTATCGTAATTCCAGGAATAGTTTTTCTTGAATTTTCCGCCCTCGTGGAGGATCTGAGAGGCAAAGTTGGCACAATCTCCACCCTGGGAATTGTAGTTTCTATATTTTTTATTGTATTGATAACCATATTGCTCTTCACTGGCGGCGCCGCAGTAACGGTCTGCATATTCCACCGCACCTTTTCTCCTCTCACCTATGTCGGAAAGATCTCTGGGGCCTTGGGATAATATGAACTCTTTGATGGAATCGACTTTAATATTGTCTAGCTTTAATGAGTCTGCAAAAGGGTCGTTATACCATTCCTTTGATATGAGCCATAAATCATTTTTTTTAACCAGCTCAAGCACATGATAAGTTCCTATCCTGGAAGTGTTAACTTCATCAGGTTTATCTTCGTAAACATATTTATATTCGGTATTGCATAGCAGATTAACAGATACACGTTCTTCATCATTTTTTACATTTTTGATTACTACCTTTGGGTTTATTTCCGTGAATTTAACCCCTTGTTTTTGTTCCCAGTTGTGGATGTATTTCAGCTTCCTTACTTCATACTCATAGGCCCAACGGCCATATTTGGAATCAACAGCATATAAAGCTTCTATGGATTCCAAATCACTTCCTATAATTGCTCTATTTCTTAATTGAAATATGAGCTCTACATAATCTTTGATTTCATCGTTAGAATTGAATACATTATAAATGGGCTCTCTGTATAAAAATAGCAATGTCAGCAGAAGAAGAGCCATAATCATAGCCAATCTCGTTCTAGTTTCGTCATTCATTTTGGTTTTTGGGGACATCATATAACAATGCTCCTTTGCCATATGTTATAATATTTTCAATAGTTAAATATATAGCAATTCTCATAATAAAATTACTAAAACTATTGAAAATTAATAAATTATCTTATAACTTCGTTGATGCGCTTTATATATTTCATTGCCAGAGCATTGTCCATGGGTGCACCTTCATACCAAAGAGCCTCAGTATTGTTTTTATCTCCAAAATAGGAAGCCATCATGATTATTTCAGGTCTATATTCGAAATGAAGTATATCAAAATGTCCCCATTTACCACCCCAAATAAAGTTGTTCTTCTCGAATATTTCAACTATTTCACGAGGATAAGACTCCAGTCTTTTCTGACCTTCGTCTCTTGATGCCCATTGCCAATAGTCTCTTTTGTCCCGAGCCAGATCAATGGCTATACCAAAGGCGTGAGGGCTTAAACGATTTGTTCCTGCTATATATCGGTGATTAAATGTGCCGCCATAGGGTATTAAACAAGCCCGGATATCATGTCTGCTTTGTGCCAAGGGTATGAGCTCATCCATAACAGATTTTAATGAAGCTGAGGCATTATTGTTTTTATTAAACTGAAGATATCCGTAATAGGTTTTCACATTATCCAAATTTGATTTTACCTGTTGACTGCTGCCTCCGTATACTTCATTAAGCAAAGCATATACTCTGGATCTGCCCGGATCAAAGTCCATATCCATAAGCCTATCTATGGCGCCAAGAGGATAGATAGGCTCCATCATATCCTGAAGATCCGGATTAGATATAATTTCCTCCTGACTTTTTGCCCTTTTGTCATCATAGAGAATTCTAGCCCCTGATTTCATTATAAGATATACATGACCATTTTTAGAATGCTCCAAGTCGACTGCATGCTCAGGATATGCCATCATAAGGCAAAAAAGATGCTGCTTCATTCGTATTTTATATACTCTTTCAGTGGATATGATAAAAGTTCTCAGATTTTCAATGTCTACTATATTAAAGACTGAAAGCGTGATAAAACAGAATACAAGAACAATTCTTATTACTATTTTCTTCAAGGTTCTGCCTCCTAAACAATCTATATAAAGCTTATTATTCCATAGTACTCACTATATATTTCACATGTTATTAATAATCAAGTGTGATATTATAATTATGTCTATTGTAGAAATATGACAAAAATCATTGAGTGATAGCAATAGTTTTTGTTGTTTAATTATGATTCTCTTAACCATATCATAATGTATAATTAAGGTAGAATGATACAAGCAGCAAATAAGCAAAGTTCTATGAGAGGAGGAGGTAACCATGGATAGCAATAGCAAAGGATTTTGCCTGGAGGAAGCCACAATTGCATCGGTCCATGAAGCAATAAAGCAAGGACAATTGACCTGTCGTAGATTGATAGAGATGTATATGGAAAGAATCGAAGCCTATGATAAGAAAGGACCTAAATTAAACTCGGTGATAATGGTAAATCCAAAGGCTTTGGAGATCGCCGACAGTCTGGATGAGCAGTATAAAACTTCTGGATTTGCAGGCCCTTTGCATGGGATACCTGTGCTTTTGAAGGACAATGTAGATACAGGAGACATGCCTACCACTGCCGGTTCCTTGAGCCTGGAAGATATGATTCCGGAAGATGATGCCTTTATTGTTAAAAGACTGAAAGAAGCAGGGGCTATTATATTGGCAAAGGTAAATCTTCATGAATTTGCCGTTTGGGGTGAGACAGCCAGCTCAATATTGGGTCAAACCTTGAATCCTTACGATTTGACAAGGACTCCGGGAGGCTCCAGCGGAGGTACAGGAGCAGCGGTTGCTGCTAATTTTGGAATTATAGGAATAGGTACAGATACCATCAATTCTGTGAGATCACCTGCTTCAGCATGCAGCTTGGTAGGTCTGAGACCTACTATAGGACTGGTCAGCAGGGATGGAATAGTACCCTATTCGCTCACCCAGGATACTGCTGGTCCAATCATGCGTACAGTAGAAGATGCAGCCAGAGTGTTGGATGTGATTGCAGGGTATGACGAGAAGGATCCTATCACAGCCTGGTCTGTGGGGAAAGTACCCAAAAGTTATAGGGAGTTTCTCAAAAAGGATGGATTAGAAGGAAAAAGGATCGGGGTATTAAAGAGCTTCTTTGGGAAGGATCATATTCACAGAGAAGTTAATAAAGCCGTGGATAAAAGCCTAAAAGCTATGGAGACAGCCGGGGCCATATTGATACCTATTGAAGAATATATAGACGGAGATAAGCTGGTAAAAGAAGTAAGTGTCCATCTATTTGATTTAAAGGCTCATCTCAGCAGCTACCTGAAGGATTTGGGACCAAGGGCCAAGGTTCACTCTCTTTCGGATGTAATAGCATCAGGAAAATATCACAAGGGTATAGAGGATAATATTAAATATGCTGAAACACTGGATATAAACTCAGTGGAATATAAAGAGCGGATTATGAAGAAAATAGAGTTGCGAAATACTGTAATGAGTATCATGGCTAAATATGCCTTGGATGCCATAGTATATCCCCATCAGAAGCGACCTGTTGTAAAGGCTGGAGAACCACAAGTGGAGAGAAACGGCGTATTGGGAGCAGTTACAGGCTTCCCTTCCTGTGTAGTACCTGCTGGCTTTACAGAGCCCACTGATAAGGCACCAATAGGAGTTCCAGTTGGAATGGAGATACTGTGCAGAGAATGGGATGAACCAACTTTAATAGAAATTGCCTATGGTTTTGAACAATTAACCCGCTATAGAAAACCCCCCGTTCTTTAGAAACATTGATAAGCATTGGGGACGGTTCTTTTTGCTTCAGTTCGGAAGCAAAAAGAACCGTCCCCAATGCTTCTAGTCTATACTTTTTCCCAATCAATATACTTATTAAGTTTTTCAACAAACTTTTCCAGATATTTTGCTTCAAGCTCTGTAAATCTGCTTAACTCGGGGCTGTCTAAATCCAGCACACCATATACTGTATCATTTTTGATTATGGGTACTACTATTTCTGAATTGGAAGCGCTATCGCAGGCTATATGGCCTGGAAACTCATGTACATTAGGAACTACCTGCGTCTTTCGAGTAGAGGCAGCAGTACCGCAGACACCGGAACCAAGCTTTATTCTATTGCAGGCAGGCAAACCCTGGAAGGGACCCAAGACCAGTTCATCATTTCTCATTATGTAAAAGCCTGACCAATTCAGTCTATCCATTACAGCTTTTATTATTGCAGATGCATTGGACAGATTAGCTAATACATCCTTTTCCGAGGATAACTGTCCTTCCAGTAAAACCAGCATGTATTGTAGTTTTTGTTCTTCATTCATTTTTTCTATTCCTTCGAGTTTAAACATACAATGACTCCTCCTTATAAATATATTTCCTGACCTTTAGCTGAGATTTCAACAACCTTTGCAGGATAATTCTTGACCTTCTCCATGAAAGATTTAATTGTTCCATAATCATCACCAAAATGCATGGGAACAAAAAATTCAGGTTTTATCTCCTTTATAAAATATTCTCCTCCCAGGCAATAATTGTGCCTTAACCTAGGGTCAACAGGGAAAAAGGCAATATCAATCTTTTTTTCATTGAGCTT
>ENA-OWOZ01000745-OWOZ01000745.1-bioreactor-metagenome-genome-assembly--contig:-NODE-745-length-36800-cov-5.329521_pt1 | contig 36800 bp, 25 predicted proteins | sample MGYA00238140_ERZ651804 | MGnify/ENA primary metagenome ERZ651804 (study PRJEB26910, sample SAMN07631232) | bioreactor metagenome | isolation source: Switchgrass digestor | place: USA: Dartmouth... | reverse complement strand
CTTTGTATATGTATATTCCGAGAAAACCGGAACAAATATGGCCAGCATTGTAATAATAATTATAATTGCCAGTCCGAGCATTGCCACCTTGTTTTTCATCAGCCTGCGCCGTGCATCGGCCCAAAACGTAATGCCGGGGCGGGTAATAAGCTCGCTTTCCTTACTGCTTGTATTGACACGGGAAAAGGCATCCTTTGGCAGTTCAATCTGCATGTTACTCATATCGGCCTCCTTCATTTGGTGATTCTAATCCGGGGATCCACAATTCCATATGCTATGTCAACAAGAAAATTTGCAAATACCATGAATGTTCCATAAAAGATTGTCAGACCCATTGTCATGGTATAATCCAACCCTGTGATGGAATTGACGAAATGTTGGCCAAGCCCCGGAATTGCAAATATTCTCTCTATTACAAAAGTCCCCATCAGGACGCTGGTTACCATAGGCCCAAGCATTGTTAAAACAGGGATCAACGCGTTTCTGATTTGATGGCTCCAGACTATCCGGCCTTCGCTAAGCCCTTTTGCCCTTGCGGTCTTAATGTAGTCCTGCATTACCACCTCCAGCATGCTGGCACGCATAACGCGGGTTAATGTAGCCATCAGAGACAGGGCCAGTGCCACCGTGGGCAAAACGGTATGAGCAGTTGTCTCCCATTGCGATACAGGAAGTATCTTAAGCTTTATTGCAAAAGCATACTGCAGGAATGAACCCATAATGAAACTGGGTATTGATACGCCAATAACGGCTACAACAACGCAAATGTAATCTATGGCCTTCCCTCGTTTTCGTGCCGATGCAACCCCCAAAGCGAGACCTATTGGCAGCGCGACGGCAAGAGATCTAAGACCAAGGTCTGCAGAAATAGGGAATGTAGACGCAATTATGCTGTTAACCGTGCGGTTTGTATATTTAAGTGAATATCCCATGTTGCCGTTAAGCAAATTTTTCATATAGGTAAAATACTGTTCAAGTAAAGGCCGGTCAAGGCCATAATAAGCCATCATTCTTTCCTGCATTTCAACGGTCAGAAGCTTTTCTGTCTGAAACGGATTGCCGGGCAATGCGCGCAAAAGGAAAAATGATACTGTCGCTAACAGCCATATTGTAATAATAGAAATGATTAAGCGCTTAAAGATGTATTTTGCCATTTTCAGTCCCTTTCCTGTATAACTTTATATTCATTATTTTCAATACACCGTTTCAACCAGGTGGTATTTTGATTAGCGCATTTTTGTGATTTTCACCATGTATAATATTAAATTATAACAGGTGAAAAAACCGATTTCCCGGTTCAGTTCTCTCATCTGTTATAATATAATCCGGCTGTGCTTAATTCAATTATTTTTATCCGTCGTCAGTCTTAAAAAGCAAGTTTTGGAGCCTGTGAAACACAGGCTCCTGACAGAGGGACATATGCCCGGATAATCAGTATTATTTATGTGCATCAGTGTTCAAGAATCCTTGCATATATGAATTCTATTGAACCTGTCTGACGTCCGTAGAAAAGTCCGTCAACATAATCCTTGTATAAATATGCGGTGCCTGGCAGCCACAAAGGTGCTACCGGGCATTCATCCAATATCAACTGGTGAGCCTGTTGAAGTTTTGTAAAGCGTTCTTCAAGGCTGCCGGCATTCATTGATGCCTTATACAGTTCGGTGTATTGCTGGTTGGACCACTTGGCGTAGTTATTCCTGTTGTCCATGGTATAATTGTCCAGAAGTGTCTCAGGAGCCACACCGGTGCTCATACCATTCAAGTATATGTCGAATTCACCTTCTAACAGGCTTCCAATTGCCTGTGGCACCGGCATAATGTTTATGCTTACCTTAACACCGAGCACGTCTTCCCATTGTGCCTGCAATGCCTCGGCATACGCTCTGTGAGTCGGTGAATCCATGCATACATAATTAATATTTGGCAATTCAGATGGTGATGAAAGACCCATTTCTGATAAAGCCGCATTAAGGTATTCCTTTGCCTTTGCAGAATCCCCGGCAGCCGGAACATTGGTGGAAGCAGGATATTTTTCAATTATGGACTGGCCGTCCAGGGCTATACCCGGATCTATCATACTGTCTGCAACAACTGTTCCGGGTGAAGATATTGCTTTCACTATAGCCTCACGGTTGATTGCATAACTGAGTGCCAGGCGGAGATTTTTGTTTGATAAAACGGCGCCTTCCTTCGACATAAATACGAGGTGCTGCAATGTGCCTCCTGCATGTGTTCCAAATGAATCGGCATATTTTACTGTTTGAACAGCAGAAATGCTGTAAATGCCGTCAACCTCGCCCAGATCATACATACCAACCCGTGTGTTTTCGTCAGATACAATATATTCAACAACCTTTTCCAGGATTATGCTGTCAGCATCCCAGTATTCGGTGTTTTTCTCCATTACAATTCTTGAGCCCTGTGCCCATTCCGTGAGAACGAACGGTCCGCAGCCAATAAAGCTTTCAGGGCTTGAACCATAATTTGCTCCATACTTTTCAACATAATCCTTGCGGATGGGATAGAAGTTTATGCTCTGGGCCATCTCTTCAAGGAAGAAAGGATCTGCCTTTTCAAGTGTAATAACCAGTGTTTTCTCATCCACAGCTTTAATACCGACCTGTGACACATCTGTTATTTCACCGTTTGCGTATGCCATTGCATTAAGTACCGAGCCAAAATCCTCAACCTGGGAAGATCCTGTTTCTGGATTCAAAAGGCGCAGATATGCGTATTCAAAATCATAGGCGGTCACAGGCTGTCCGTCAGACCATTTGGCATCGCGCAAATGGAAAGTATAAACCGTACCATCATCCGAGATATCATATTTTTCTGCAATACCGGGAATTATCCTACCCTTGTTGTACCTTATAAGGGCTTCGTTTACGGCATACATGACCAATGCCGACATTTCATCATTCATCAGGCTGACATCAAGTGTCATCATATCGTTATGTCCGACAAATGTAAAAACTTGTTCATCGGCTAACTTTTTCCCACCTGATGAATCTCCCCCGGTCTTTACGGTGCCGTTGCCGGTGTTGACACCTGTACCGTTGTCCTTCTTTGCGCCTGTTGTAGTACAGCCTGCAAGGACACTGCACAACAGGGCCAATATCAATAACAATGCAGACAGCTTCTTTTTCATATTATTATTCCTCCTAGTTAAAATTCGGTTTCTTATTATATAATTACTGCCACTCGGTTTCGAAAGCAGTTTATAAATCAATCCAGGGTTTTTATGATGCCTCGTTTTATTCCTGCTTTTAACAGCTTGTCCAGCGCTCTTTCAAGTTCCTGCCGGGGGATTCCCACCTGAAAACGGCAAAAGCCTTCACCGCCCGGACCGTACTGGTTTCCGCGATCCATTGTAATGCCGGCGTCCTTTGCAAAAAAGTGGTGCAGTTCGTCTTCGGTCAAACCAAGCTTTCTGAAATCCGCCCAAAGAAGAGTTCCTGCCCTGTGCCTGCATATGGTCACATCGGGATAGTACCTGGCAAAGAAATCCTTGACTGTTTTAATGTTTTCTGCCACAAACTCGATTAACGCATCGATCCATTCCTTGCCTTCCTTTGAATATGCCGCAATGATCGCATTATACATGAACGGATCAAGGCTTCCATAGTGCTCTGCATCTCTCTGCATTATATATGCTTTTCGAATTTTATCGTCGGGAATAATTACGTTTGAGTGACTAAATCCGGTAAAATTGAAGGATTTCCCGATGGATGTACATATAATGCAGTTATCCGCTGCTCCAGGTATTGTTGAATAAGGTACAACCTTGTTCCCGTAAAATACATGCTCGGCAAAAATTTCATCGGCTATTACTAGAACCCCGTATTTTTTGGAAAGCTCTGCAACTCTATGTAAGTCTTCCTTCTCCCAGAAATCCATAATCGGATTATGGGGGTTGCACAGAATCATCATTTTGTTTTCGGGCTGAGCCATTAATCTTTCCAGGTTTTCAAAGTCCATTTCATAACAGCCGTTCCTGTAAATTAACTGGTTGCAAACTATCTTTCGCCCGGTATTTCTGATAACCCTGTCGTATAGCACATATACCGGCGGTTGAACAATGACACCGTCCCGTTCATTGGTAAACGCCCGTATAGATGTGCTTATCGCCCGCAGTGTTCCATAGGATGGTACAATCCATTCTTTTTCTATCTCGTAGTCTCTTACTTCCCTCATCCAGTTTTGAACCGCGTTCAGGTAAGCCGGGCGATCAGAAGGGATCCACCCGTAAAGCCCTGATTCAGCCCTTTTAACAAGAGCTTCTATTATACAGGGAGCTGTCTTTAAATGCAATTGCGCCCCGGACAAAACTATCAAATCAGGGTTATAGTCGGTACCAAAATCCAAATCCTGCGCATCTGCTATTGTCTCAAAATCGAATTTTCCCACGTGTAACTCTGCCTCTTATCTGAATAATTTACTGAACATTTCAGTAAGTTAATTAGTAACATTATATTTTTATATCCCAAAATTGTCAATGTAATTTTTCAACTTATGTGTTTAACTCATAATAATGTCTCCTTGTTAATTATTTTGATAAAATGTCACCGTGGAAGGCAAAGTGCAATACAGTACCAATCTTTACTCAGCCAGATACCCATGTTGAGCAAGGTGACGGTTTTTAGAATATTGAAAAAAGAGACTGAAATCTTTTTATTAGCATACCAGGCAACATATATGTATGTTTAAATTTTTGATTACACTATATTACTAATTGACAAAATCCAAAATTATTTATAACATAATAAATTAGTAAATAAATACAATTTATAATACCGCTTACAAATGAAAAACCGGACATGGTAGAACTCTTTGATAAAGATATGCATTAATATATAGATTATAAATTTTGATTTATGATAAAAAGTTTTGATATGAGAAAACAAATATATTAGTACATTCCTTTGCAGTTTTGTTTTAATTGCAGTATTTTTATAATGGCAAAAATATCAAAAATAAGATTTGCCACCGGAAGAGCATGTGGATACCAATGGATGCACTATTGACTAATTGCGCAGTTTTGTTATACCAAGTACTACATTTACTAATTATATATCCAAGTAGTCTATCTTAAAAATGTTGAAAATATAAGAAGAGAGTAAGAAAAAGATTTATGGGGGGAGTGGTTATTTTGAAAACAAAAAAAGTTTTTTGTTACTGCTATTCATACTCTTTTCCTGTGTTTTTCTTCATGTAAGAGCTGATGCTGCTGAAAATGCTTATGCTAAAACCATGAAAATTCAGCTTAAGAACGGCGAAACATGAGGCGTAAATACAGTGTGGATTGACATGAAAGATCCATACATACGGGTCGAAGGTGCATTGGCAAAGAATAAGGTTGGAGAAATTGATACTTTCGAAAATATTTATAATGGTTTTAAGAATGAAGACACTGAAGTTATTGCCGCGATAAACGGTCCCTTTTATAATGCATATATCGTCAATTCGCGATTCGACAGTAACATACAAATAAAAGGCAAATTCGTATTTACACAAAATAAAGTTCGACCGTCAATTGGTTTTACCGCAGACAACAGAATAAAAACTGATGTTTTTTTTCCAACTGTTTCAGGTTCTCTTAACGATTTATCAGGATTATGGACGGTTTGGGGAATTAACAAGATTTATTATCATAACAAGGCATCAAAGGAATCAAATATTCTTTACACACCCGAATTTGGAAACAGTATAGATGCCGGCGAAAAAACGGCAGTTATCGTAAGGAACAATAAGGTTGTGGCCATTCAGAATGGTGTAAGTCCAATCTACAACGACGGATTTACATTGGTATTTTATGATGAAACATATTCTTCCCTGTTTAAAATAGGAGATAAAGTTGATTATGATATAACATACAATAAAGTTGTTACCAGGGAGGGTGACTTCACGGGGGAAAGCCTTGAAGAGGCAATACAGTCTTTACCATGGGGAAACAATGAAGAGACTGACTGGTCAGATGTAAGAACAACCATTGGTGCCGGTCCTATTCTTTTGAAGAATGGTGAAAAACAAAAGCTTAATATTATTGACCTTATAGATAGAGATCAAAGAAGTTTTATCGGAGAAACAGAGGATCGGTTTTTGGTAATGGGTACAGTGGATGATGTAACTTTAGATGAACTCGCTGATATTTTAAAAAACATGGGACTTATGAACGCTATAAATTTAGATGGTGGTGCCACTTCTGCACTTATGTTTGACGGCAAGGTAATCACGTCACCTGAATCAGATTTATGCAGTGCTCTTGTTATTACAAGAAAAAAGGAAAAAACTATACGCATTCAACTGAACGGCAAAGAAATGTTCTTCGATACCGATCCTTATTTTTATAACCAAAGAACAATGGTTCCGTTAAGAGGTATTCTGGAGGCTGTCGGTGCCACTGTAGAATGGGATCCTTCAACGGGTACTATCATGGCATTAAAAGGCGATATAAAGGTTGAAATGTGGAACGACAGCAAAATCATCAGGGTAAACGGGAAGGAACAAGAAATGGATGTTCCTGTACAGGTCAGGTACAACAGAACTCATGTACCGGTCAGGTTTATAACAGAAGTTTTTGGGGCCGAAGTAAATTTCAATCCCGAAAATAATATGGTTACAATCATCATTGAAAATTACTGTCCCACAGATATATGATATAGCAGTCATAAAAGTGGAAAAAGGAAATACGGTCGAAGCAGATATGTTATTACTTGAAGTTCTGGTTAGTATTTCTCTTGATGCAATGTTAAATAAAGCCAGCTGAGCTTTATTCTATACCCGGCAAGCTCCGTCCTGTTTGTGAGGATGGAGCTTTTTGCTGTTTGATTATAGTTTGACGCTGAACAACCAGTGATACGGAACCTGCAGACGATTTATTATATCTGTGGGGTGTGGGTGTTCCGGTCGGTACTTAGCTGCCAAACTTTTGATATCTTTACACAGGGAAGACACCTGACTAAAACAACACCCTTAATAATTTCATTTTTTAAAGTTTGAATTTCCCAGCTCCAGATCCATTTTCAGATACTCCAGCGCTTTCAGCTCATCACGGCATTCTATCGCGTCAACAATTTCACGATGAAAGGTTCTTAGCTCCCTGCCGTCATTAGACCGGTTCTTTAGGTTAAGAGTACGTGTTGAAATGTCAAGCAGATGAGTTACAAAATCCAATAAAAAACCATTCCCGGTCAGTTCAGCAATTTTGCAATGAAAAGCGGTGTTTGATGCACAATCGCTTTTATCAGAAAGTTTCCGAAGTATTGCTATGGCTTCCGAATCGGCTTTTTCTACAAGGGTTTTCACGGCAAAACCTTCATTAATCAGGCGCAGTTGTTGGGTTTGGTAAAACTCTACCTCATTAAGTGAAACTATAAGATAGCCTTTCCTGGGATAACTGATAAGGCGCCCTTCCCTGCATAAGCGGTGCAATGCTTCCCTCACAGGCGCCTTGCTTACTCCATACCGTTTTGCCATTGCCTGTTCCACAATAAATTCATCCGGATTTAAATTAAAGTTGTTTATATCATCTTTAATAGCCTTATATACTTTTTCGCTTAATGTTTCCTTCATATAAATCCTCCAAAGATACCTTTTTCTTCCTCGCTTTCAGAAGCAGCCGGACGGTTCATGCGCTTTTTTCATTTTATCATCAGGTTTGTTTTCCTGGGGTTAATATAAATTCAGTTGAGCGTCAATTAAAGGTATACAGTCTAAGTTTAAACCAGAACAGGTTAATCTGCAATAACAGGTCAGAATTAGCATGAATCAACAGCATGGCTTCGTTTTCCCCGGTGGAAAACCTGTTTGACTTTGTATTCTGAAAACTGATATAATTTCCTTGCATTTGGTGAAAGGATGATAAACCATATGAAGGAATCAATTTCAGATACCGTGTATACTAAATTGCGCGACAGTATTATTTCAGGAGAAATATCAAACAGGGAAATTATTCTTGAACAATCAATAGCTGATAAATTCGGAATCAGCAAAATAACCGCACGGGGCATACTCAAACAGCTCTGCCACGATAAGTACCTGGTTTGCTATCCAAGAAAAGGTTACCTGGTTAATGAAATCACCCATGAACAATGCAGGAAAATCCAGCAATTGCGCTACCAGATTGAAGCGCTGGCGCTGAGATTAATTGCGGCACAAAAATCTAAAGAAGGCCTGGAAACCTTGAAGCAAATTTTAGAACAACAAAATAATTCAAAAGATCCATACCAGGCAATAAACACACAATTTCATCTGGGACTTGCAAAATTGTCAGGAAACCAGTATATATACGATGTTCTTTATCCCTGCATAGGGTATGTTGCCCGGTATGCCATGACAAGCATTGAACGGGGACGTTTCTCACCCGAGAACAACTATCATCATGATATTATTGCTTCGCTGCAAAATAATGATATAAAGGCGGCTTTAAATTATCTGCGCCTGGACCTGCAATTAAAGGAAGACGAAATATAAGCCTACTTTCCGTTTACCTGCAGTTTCCTGATTCGTATGCTGGGTGAACCAATACAATAGCTCCTTAGCAAAAATTCATCAATAAGCAAATCATTACCTGTTTCTTCAACATCTTTAAAGAGGTTTACGAGGTTTCCGCATATGGTAAGGGCATTTACCGAATGGTGTGGTTTTCCGTCCTTTATAACAATTCCCCTGCATGGGATCGCAAAATCACCCGAACCAATATTTATTGAATGGAAAATATCATAGGATTCGGTTATATAAACACCGTCGCCCATTTCCCTGATTAACTCCTCAGCAGAGCGCTTTCCGGGCATGATATAGCATATTTTCGGGGTGACAATTATATCTGTGGGCACATTGCCCGTTAATAGCGCAACCCGTCCTGCATTTCCCGTCGGCTCAGCATTCAAATGCTCTGAACTGTTCAAATTATGCAGAAGACCTGTGAACTTTCCCTTGTCAACAAGCACTGTTTCCCTTCCCGGTGTACCTTCACAGTCAAAAGGGAAGCAATAGCCTGTGCCATTGTGGGAAGGTGTATCAATAATGCTCAGTGCCGGTGATCCTATATACCCGTTAAGCTTTCCTTTTAGTGCAGTGGAACCGTCACAGTATTTTAAGCCACTGAACAGCTGCCAGGCGGTTATCATTATGTTAACCCCAACATTGCGGCTTAGAACGACAGGATACTCTCCCGGACTGAAACTACCCGCTTCAATTTTATTTTTAAATGAGTTTTTTAGCTGGTTTACCAATGCATCAGAATCTATCTTTTCAAAAGACGGTGCTGATACAGAACAGGAAGCATCAACACTGTCGCCCATTATTTCAGCAGTGGCTTTTACCTGGGCATATACAACATTTCTTGTAAAAGACACATCAACACCTTTTGAATTAATTACCCGGGATGAAAAAGTATCCACCCTGATATTCACAAAACAGGTATTTATCGACGGGACGGCAGAACGGACCAGTCTTTCCAGGGATGCCGCTTTTTCTACGATACCGGAGGAATCGGCTGTATAAGCTGTTTCCGTAATTGCATATTTTTCAGTATTTTGTGGATTAAAGGCTGTTTCAGGTGAATTTAGCCTGTCGGTTTTACTGCTGTCCGAAACTATGCCGTTATTGTATGCTTTTAAAATTACCTTGCCGGGATCTTCACTTAAGTCTTCGGTATATGCATAACCGGTTTTGTTCCCCGATGCACGGACATAAACCGAAGTAACATCCGAAACATCTGTTTTAACAATCTGCCCGCAGCTTACACCAATGAGTGTACTTACTTTTTGCTCGGCATTAACCTCGGCTTCGGTTATATATTCAGGTAAATTATTCAATGCACTTTTATACTTTTCAAGGTAAATCATTTTCCGCCCTCCCCGCCTACGGTCATTGATGATATACGTATTCTCGGCTGAAAGCTTGTTGTAGTGACAAGCCCGGATACCGAACCGCAAAAACCTCCGCCTTCGGTTTTAATCCTGCTGCCAACCCGGTCGACCAGTTTTATCAGGTCAATACCCCTGGCATTAAGCATCAGGCCTTTAACCCGGTGATCTATTTTCCCGTTTTTAATCCAGTATCCCTCGCTTACAGATACCGAGAATTCCCTGCCGCTGTTTCCGCCGCCAAGCCGCTTAACAAAAAGCCCTTCATCTATTGAACTAATCATTTCGTCCTCATCATCTGTGCCTGGTGCGAGATAGGTATTCGACATCCGGGCAGCAGGTGGATACATGTATCCCTGGCGCCTTCCGCTTCCTGTTGAAGGCATGTTAAGTTTTCTTCCGCCCAGCCTGTCACAAAGATAGCCTTTTAAAACACCGTTTTCAATCAGCACATTTTTCTGCGTAGGGTGCCCTTCATCGTCAATCCCTGCTGATCCATACAGCCCGGGGACAGAGCCGTCATCAATTACTGTAACTTTCGGAGATGCAACCTGTTGACCAAGTTTTCCGGCAAAATCACTGTTATTGGCGGCAATTGCAGTGGCTTCCAACGGGTGTCCGCATGCTTCATGCCATATTACCCCGCATGAACCTGCTTCAAGTACAACGGGTACAACACATGAAGGAGCTGATACGGCATTCATGCTATCGGCTATATCACGGATAAAGTCCTGTGCGAAAGAAATGTAGTCGTCTTTCACTTTAAAAGCTTCAAACCCATATGGCCTGGGAAAGTCAGTCCATTCATAATGGCTGTTGTTCCGGTTCTCAACTGTGGCCTGAATACGTATGCGGCTTGTTACACGCCTGTCTTCGGTATATAATCCTTCGCTGTTTACTATCAGAACCCGTTGATCGGTATCAAAGTAATCAACATTCAATTGCCGGATGGAAACTCCTGTACTTCTTGCAGCCAAATCGGTTTCACGAATTACCTTTATTTTTTCTGAATGTGGCACAGTACCGGGATATTGAACCACTGAATTCGGGTTTTTCACAGGCTGCATTGAGAAAACAATCCGTTGTTTTTCCTGCTTTCCGCAGACATTCAACAGTTCGGCTGCTCTTTTTGCGGCATCCATAAGCCCGTTAAACGACAAATTGTTTGTATAGACATATACGCTTCTCGTGCCTGAAAGTACATATATTCCTGCTCCGAATATATGCACGCTTGTAATGCCTTTCAATATCTGCTGTGAGCATTTGATATTAAGTTCGTCCTTGTCCTCGAAAAACAGTTCGGCAAAGTCCCCTCCGCCTGAAAGAGCAGTCTGTAGGACTTTTTCCATTTCACCAACGGTTATCACTGTGAAACCCCCTAACTAAAATGTTCAGTGAACAGTTTAAATATAGTATATTGCCGTTCTGCTCCAAATGTCAACAAAGAGAGTATTAATTTAATATAGGACAGAAAAGGCTATTCGGATACCGGTCAATGCAAAGAAGCCTATAGCGCCAATACAGCTTGGATCTCCCAAGATATTTTTACACTAATATAAACAACGGAATCGAAGGTGTTAGAAAAGATAATCCGAAGGACAGGAAAGCAAAAGGGATGAGCAACAGCCATCCCTTTACTTTCTTTTTATTCAAATTGAAGAAATGGATCGGGGATAATTATTTTATGGGCTTCAGCGTCGCTTACCCCGACATAAAGTTCTGCAAAACCGTCTTCACGCCTGATTAAGCCGCCGCTGAATATCACATCCATTAAATCTTTTCTTTTATATTCGCCTTTTTCGAAATTGCTCCTCGTTGCAATAATTTGAATGGGTGATGAAACCTTTGAAACCGGATCAAACATAAATACCATGGAATAATAATGCCTGTTGCCTTCTTCATCGAAACATGCGATATGTCCTAAGACACCAATTTTCCCGTTTTTCAGAAGATGAGGCTCGTTTGATCCTCCCCACTCGTCATCGAGGAACTGATTTTCTATAAGCTCTGCTTTTATAATTGTTTCTTCGGTCAGTTCATCAAGTGAACCGATAGAGGTGAATCCTATTTTTCCTCTTCCTCCGATTATCCCCTGCGGCCTTGTAAATACCCCAATTCTGCGATCGGACAACTCCACCAGCCTTATGTCCTTCATGCCTATGGGGCCTTTTGCAAAGTGTTTTAAATCATTAATGGTTTTTCCTTTAAAGAAAAAAGTTCTCCATTGCAACTGGCCGGGTGCATCTTCCTTAGGGAACACATCCACCCCGCCAAAGACAATTTCATTGTTTATCCTGGTTATGAAAGGATCCTGAAGGTCGAATACAGGAGCTCCGTCTATTGGAGTCCAGGCCTCCCCGTTGTGGGCAAAAAACATAACCTGGGAGAATTCGGAATCCCTTTTTTCCACTCTCCCGGCAATTATCCTTTTCCCGTCGATATCAAAAGGGGCTGTTATGTTATAAACATCCCTGTCTCCCACATTTATAAACTTGATTTTTTCTCCTTTTGCTGTAAACTGAGTCTTTTCAAAGTTTTTCAAAAGTTCACTGCAGCTTTGTGCTCTTATAATACTACTCATATAAATCCCCTATCAAAAAGTAATCCGGTCTGTAGGTATTCCGGCTGCACCTATACAAGTATCGGCCGCTCCATAGTAAACATACAGGAAATCATTTACAATGCAGCTGCCACAACTGAATACCACATTCGGGACAAGCCCGTCAATCTCCCATTCAAGCTCCGGCTCCAGTATTGGCTCGTCCTGGCGGGCTATTACCCTGTTTATATCATTTTTATCCAATAAAGCGGCACCTAAACGGTATACATTGTTTTCATCCACCCCATGATAAATCATTAACCACCCGTCTTTTATTTTCAGTGGGGGGCCTGCAATACCAATTTTTTTACTGTCCCATTTTCCTTCCCTGGGAGTCATGATTTCCTTGTGATCTCTCCAGTTTATTATATCATCTGAAACAGCAGTCCATATAGACGGAATTCTTCTGTGGAACAACACATACTGGTTATTAACCTTTTCAGGCAATAATGCAGCGTCTTTGTTAGGTTCCCCGGGCAACAAAATCACGCCCTGTGACCAGTGTTTCAAATCAGGCGAACTGACCATCGAAACCCTGACATCGCTCCAATCCCTGCCGCCAAATGCCGTATATACAATGTAATATTTATCATCGATCTTTGTCAGTCTTGGATCCTCAATTCCCCATGAATCATTCATGCCCGACGGTCTTAAAACGGGTTCTTCATATCGTTCAAAGTGAATTCCGTCGGTACTCACAGCATGACCTATAACCGATGTAAATTTTCTGCTCGGATCAGGTTTATCGGTATCCAGAAAAAACGGATTATCAGAAGCCCTGTAAAACAGGTGAAAAAGATTATTTTCGTAAATTACGGCAGCATTAAATACAGCCGCTTTCTCCCAATCATGCCTTGCATCAGGCGAAAGCACCGGTTCATTCTGTAGTCTTTCCAGTTTAAACATAGTCACACTCCGTTCAATTTAAAGGGTTAGTTTTTGATTCCAGAGAATGTGATCCCTTCAATAAAATATTTCTGGGCTGAAAAATAGAGAATAAGGCTTGGTAAAGTAATAATCAGAGCAATAACCATTAAGTAATTCCACTTGGGCGCTTCATTCACTCCACCCATGAAAAAATACATTCCAAGAGTCATTGTATATTTCTGTTTATCAGACAGGTAAATCAGCGGCCCCTGGAATTCATTAAAATATCCTCTGAATGCAAAGATCGAAATCGCTATAATAATCGGTCTTATCTGCGGGAGCATTATTTTTAAAAATTTCTGTGCCAATGGCGCTCCGTCGATATCGGCCGCATCATCAAGTTCTTTCGGTACTCCCATAAAAAACTGCCGCATCAGAAATATATAAAACGGACCCCATGCAGTCCATGCCCTAAGCACCAGCGGATCAAATTCACCCAATAACCCCAGCCTGTTCCATATAATATAGGTTGGGATCAATGTAACGTGCGCAGGCAGCATCATTGTACTAAGCAGTATAACGAATATAATGTTTTTTCCCGGAAAATTATACCGTGCAAACCCGTATGCAACAACGGTTTCACTTATTATTTCGGCTACAACACCCAGAACCACAATAAAAAGGCTGTTTAACAAATATGTATTAAAGGGCATTGCATTCCAGGCATTCCGGAAGTTCTCCCAATGCGCAGGCCTGGGGATCCACTCAGGCGGCCATGCATAAATATCAGCATTGGATTTCAATGCCGTTGAAATCATCCAAAAAAGCGGAATCAAAACTATTACTGAAATACTTACCAGCACTATATAAACAATTATGTCTACCAGAATTCTCCTTTTTCTTTTGGATTGAAAAACAGCAATTGAATTTCCCATACCTTACCTCACATTCTTTATACCCTTTACATCCTTCACTTCGGTCTCGTAATGGACCCAAGCCGGTGAAGTCCTGAACACCAGCAGCGTAAGCACAAGAATTATCACGAATAACACCCATGCGATTGCCGAAGCTTCTCCCATGTGAAGTTGTGTAAAGCCCCTTGTGTATACAAGCTGATTCATAAACAGCCCCGCCTGTGTCGTCGGTCGCAAAAATTGCGCAACAGTAAACATCTGCATTGATCCAATCAGGCTCATAACAACCTGCACAAGAATAACCGATGAAATCTGCGGTATGGTAATATGAATGAACCTTTTAAATCCACCGGCTCCATCTATCTCGGCAGCTTCATACAAAGCCTTCGAGACATCCTTCAACGCTGCGAGGAAAATAATCGTGTTTGTGCCGAAGATACCCCAGACACTGATAATAACAAACGCCGGAAGAACATATTTCGGATTTCCGAACCAGTCTATCTTGTTTACTCCGAATAACGACAGGAAAAAATTTATCAGGCCGCTTTCACCGTTGAATAATTGCCTCCATATAATGGCGACCGCCGTATCTGGAAGTATAGCGGTCAGGTAAAGTATTGTCCTGAATATCCTTATTCCCCGTATCTCCCTGTTAATCAGCAATGCAACCAGCAGTGAACCGAATACTCCTACCGGTAAGGTAAAAACCGCGTATGAAAGGGTAATTCTTACAGATGGCCAAAACTCGATATCATTTGTAAATAGTTTGATATAGTTTCCGAAACCTACCCATTTCTCTTTTCCGAAGAGACTAAAGTCCGTAAAGCTTAAATAAAGTGAATAAAAAATGGGTATGGCTGTAAATCCTATAAAACCGAACAGCCACGGAGAAATTAAAGCAAGGCCTGTAGCCTGCTGCTTATCCCATCGCAAAATTCTCATCAAATAATAAAGACCGAGCCCCAGGATGAACAGGCAAACCGGCACTAACAGCCAGCGCCCGAAAGTGGCCAGATACCTTTCCATACAAATCCCTTCTTTTGATGAGGGAGGCGTTTAAGCCTCCTTCATCGGTTTAAAATATTGGATCAGCTTATTTCAATGCCTCGTCTAACAAGGGTTTAACTTTGGGTACGAGTTCTTCGGGCTTGCCGTTATTGTTAACAATAGGATCCATTAACTGATTCCAGAAAACTGTGTCCCAATCAGGATAGTCCTGATAGAACCTGTATGGTCTTGAATACTCAAGGGAGTTGACAATTGCCGGGAAAGCATCTTTTCTTTCAGGATGCAGACTCTGCATGTTCTCGGCGCTTCCAATCGACTTCCTTGGAGGCATAACCTTCCACTTATGTATTTCTTCAGCCAGATCCACCAAAGCCTCAAATGCGACATCGGGATATTTCGTTTTTGAATTGATTCCCATACCTAGCAAATCAACAAAAGTAGCTTTAATACCGGTAGGACCTGCGGGTACTTCACGGACTACGCATTTGAAGTTTTCAACCTTTGTGTCAAGGGAGTCTGCCGCTCCGCCCATAAACATTGCAACCTGCCCATCTCTGAACATTTGGTCAAAGCCTCTGTCTCTGATTGTCTGCTGTGACGGAACCACACCGCTGTCGAGCAGTTCACGGTAGAAATTGAAACCCATCAAGGCTTCGGGAGTATCAATAGGGGAACTGCTGAAATCTTCTGCGATAACTTCTCCGCCTGCCTGCCAGATAAACATCTGAACCGGCGGCCAACCATTTAATGTGAATCCCCATTGAACAATATTGTTTTTATCAAATCCACTTTCCCCTAGGGATTTCCCGTTCTTATCCATAGTCAGCTTCTTAGCCGCTTCCATGAACCGATCCCAATTCCAGTTCTCATCAATGACTACTCCGGCCTTATCCAGTGCATCCTGGTTTACATAAAGAACCACCGGCTGCATAATCCATGGCAGAGCATATATTTTTCCATTAACTTTGAAGGGTCCAAAAGCAGAATCGTAATAATCATCCAGATTTGCGGCGGGTTTGCCTGATTTGGAGAGTCTGTCGGTTATGTCAAGCATTACGCCTCTTGCTGCAAATTGCGCTCCCCTTGATGCACTTACCCAGAAAAGATCGGGGCCTGCATTACCCGAAAGCTGTGTTGTCAAACGAGTCTCATAGTCGGCAGGGTTTGAATCCTGCGTAATTATGTAAGTATCTGAACTCTTGTTCAGTCTGTCGATAATTTCCTGTAACTCGGCTGCTTCTTCAGAACCAGCCCATGTAGAGAGTTTAACCTCAACTTTTTCAGATGGCTTGCCCTGAGCTGCGGACTTACCATCCGGAGCTGCTGTACCAGGTGTATCAGATGTTCCTTTTGTGCCGGTAGTTCCGGTCGTGCCGCAAGCTGTAAACAGTATGGCAACTGCCAACAACATCGTACACAAAAAACAAAGACGTTTCACTTAGTACCCCTCCTCAATACTTTAGCAAATATTTATATCACATATATTATTATATTTAATCTGGACAAATTTTCAATCTATAATTACTTTAATTTTGTCGACTTTTACTTTAATTTTGACAGCCGGTTATCAGTTTAACCGACTCCCGTTCCACCAATCTTACCGGCAGCCTGATATGCCGCTGGATATAATAAGCGTTATTAACCTTGAGCAATATTTCCCTCACCGCGGTTGCTCCCATTTCTTCCATTTCTACATGCATAGTCGTAAGCCTGGGTTCTGTCATCGAGCAAATATCAATGTCATCAAACCCGATAATCGAAACATCATCGGGTACTTTTATTCCCAAAAACTTCAGCGCATTCATAAACACAAACGCGGTGGTATCATTCGCACAAAACCATGCGGTCGGGAACCGATCCAGGGCTTTAAGGATTTCGGTAAATGCCTGAAAATTGTTCTGGATTACATTTTCTTCAACGTTTTCGGTAATACAGAACACATTTTCCAGAGTAATATTATATTGCTTCAGAGCATCGTTATATCCCAGCCACCTTTCATAGAAGCTCATTGCCGCTTTTATGTCCCCTATAAATCCTATATTCCTGTGGCCACATCGAATCAGGTATTCGGTTGCCATGTAAGCTCCGGTATAGTTCTGCGTCATTACCGCACCTGTCACTACCGACAAAGAAGCGTAATCAACCAGTACTATTGGCTTCTTATATGATTTAAGCAACTTCAGATTTTCATCGCTGATATAGCCAAGGACAAGAATACCTTCGGCCTTACCTCTTTCAATACTGAGGGGAATATCGTATTTGTCCCTTCGTATAAAATTTATAATTGTGTCATAATTATTCCTTTTGGCTTCGTTTTCTATGCCTAAAATGACTTTAGGATAAAACCTGGTGTCTTTGAACACCTTTTCCTCAAGCATAACGCATATACTGTTCAAATGCTTTTTCTTGTCCGAATCCTTGAACTGATCCAAATAACCCAAAGTATCGGCTACCGTTAAAACTTTCATCCTGGTTTCATCACTTACGCCGACCTTATTGTTCAATGCCAGCGATACTGCGTTAACAGATATCCCTAATTTATCGGCTATATCCTTCAAACGTATTTTTTTCTTATTCATATATACCCCCATATATAATGAATTTGCGAATTAGTGTATTATCCCGGTTTTAAATTTCAAGTATTGTTACTTTAATTATAACGTTAATTTACACTTTATCAATGCTAAATTTTTATCAATGACAAAATTAACGGAAAGTTTTGCTTAGTCAAGCAGTTTATCCTGAATTATGACTTAGCAGAATTGGCTATTTGCGGCGAAGTTAGACTCTGACAGTTGCCACATATATGCTCAAACTTTTTCTGTTCCGGAACGTCAGCAAATTGAAGATCGGATAATGAACGAATTTTTATCAATAAAATTCATAAAAAAAGCTTGAAAAAGTGCCATTCAATTAATTTACCCTCAAATACCAGGAAGGTGTTTCCGCCAGGTAAAAAAGGAAGCAGAAGAGCTTTCCCCTGCTTCCGTGCTTAATCATTCCTTCTCAATGTACAATAAAGGTGCTGTCAGAATGCCCACCTCCCGCAGCTGGTATTCATAGCTGAAGGAATTACCCCTGGTGCGCCATGTTGCCGGGCCGTAATATTTTTCGAACCTGTTGCAGTCGTGCAGCTGTCCGAACATATTATACCTGTTTCCATATAACGTTAGTTCTAATATATGCCTGCCTGCTGATACATGGCCTAAATCCAGTTTGTATGGCGAAAATACGATATCACCTTTTTTGATGTTGTCAAGCAATATTTCTACAAGTGCTCCCCTGAACTGAGGAACCTCGATTGTCAAATTGCCTTCTTGTACATCAACATCCAGAATGTAGCTGATATTTCCGCCATAGAAACTAAGTCCCTGCCTTGTTATATCACCGAAGTATAAATATTCGGGGGCTTTAGTAATAATGCTTCTGTCACCAGTTACAGAAGTTCCGAAATCGCCTGTTATATAGCACCATTCCATATTTGTTTTCATTCCGAAAGGAATATTCATTACCAGACTATTTATGCCCTTTTTAATTCGTGGTAATTTCATTACATTAAAACATTTATCTATAAAAAAGCTGTTACTCCTTTCAGCAATAATTTCATTATTCCATTCCACAACAACTCCGTCACCTTCAAAGGCTAATTCTGCTCCTTCGACATCCAGTTCGGACTCTACTTCGAAGAAAAGCTTAACTTTATGGGGGCATCTGCTTTCACCGGCTGTAAGCCATGGCTGCGGAAAGCTGTCGGTTCTAAGCCTGAAGCCAAGCTTTAATCTTATTTCGTCATCAATTCTGAGTATTTCTTCCCTTCCACTAACCGGGCCACCATCAATCTGATATTTTGCCATGTCCAGCACCAGTACGTTCTTCTCGGACAACCTGTACTTGCATGGACCGTTCAAATATTTTGCAGGTAAATAATTTTTCGTGATATTGAAACATTTTCCGGAAAATTGCCCTGTATCGTTTTCCACTGTTTTTATCAACCTGTACAGGAAACTGTCATGTTCATATGCAATCTGATCGAAATATGTAATCCCGTTTATTACATTTGCCGGTACCCTTTTACTTACACCGGTTATGGTATCATAAAGCCAGACCTTGTAGCTTCCCCTAACATATACCGTAAATACTGTCTTTTCAGGCAGTTTCAAAGATTCAACTGGTTTCCCCCTTGCAATGAACAACCATTTGCAATCCTCTTCATCCCTTAATTGATACAGGTAGTTTTCATTTCTTGATTCATCCTTGTTAATGATATCTAGCCGGCGGTAAGGATTAAGCGCATCTATCAAATCATATTTTGAATTATTTATAACACATTCACCGAAACAGGATAAGTCAAATTCCCTGTTACAATCACCATCGATTACCTGGGGAAGATTGCCTAAAAATAAAACCTTCCCGCCCTTTGCCATATGTTCCTTTAGCATGCTTACCGTAGTGCTTCTGATGGTAATCAGTTCAGGAACAATCAGGACTTCATATTTCATACTGCCAATCTGCGTGTATTTCCCTTGTGATTCTTTGTACAGTTCGCTTATCATTGATTCCGCAATAAAGTCAAAATCAAAATTGGAGAACAGAAGCCAGTTGACTATGTTCTCAAAGTTCTCCTGAAGTCTCTGCCTTTTCTGCTTTGTCTGGCTGTTTGGTCCCCAGGCCAGCCAATAGCTTTCTACCGGATGAATAACCCCGATATTGACATCGGGTGTACCTCTTGTCATGCATACATTTACCCTTGAAAAATGATCTTCAATTATATGGTATTTTTTATACCAGGGAGAATGGGCATCTATTGGAGCAGGGTAGTCCCTTTTTGATTCTCCGCCCATACCCATCCAGCTAAGGTGGGGAACGCGTACGCTGACACCCATTGCTGCCTGCCAGTCACCCTGAAGCTTATAACCCCTGAAATCAAAATCCCAGTTTGTAACACCGTACAGTTCGCTGAGAACACCGGGTTTTCCATACTGTCTGGCCGCACTTTGGGCCTGTTTTACAGTGCTGTATGCGTAACGGTTTGCCAGGATGTCTATTCCTGGCAAATCGAAGCTTCTGTATGATCTCATTGCCTCGCCCAGGGCCCTGGTCTGCGATTCCAATGTATCTTCGGCCATCATATGGCCGGTAAGCATAATATTGTGGTCCATGCACCATTTTCCCACCGTGTCGGCGAAAGAAGATGCAAATAATTCGGCTATATGCTCATGATACCAGTACCTTATCCGGGAAATTTTATTATCCTCAAGCTCCCAGAATATTTCAGGAAGGCTGTCGAGAAAACTGCATTTAAACCTTTCCCGAAATGACTGTTCAAAATTATCGGTATATGGAATACCCACTTCCTGCAGGCTCATTGGACCGGCCAGATTCTGTTTCAGCACAAATTGCGGTTCGTCAGTAAAAATAGCAGGTACCGACTTTGAAAATTCATCTCCCAAGAATTCATAATACCTTTCATGGGTGACTTCGATAAATTTCATTACCGCCTCTTTATTGAGCGTATCCACATACGCCTGGTTGTTAAACCAGGATAAATCCTTCGATATCACCCGGTATGCATACCATATGTTTCCTCCGGTGCTGACGTCATTTTGGGAAAGTCTTCTATATGAATGAAGATATCCGCTTTTTATCTCTACTTCATATTTCGCGATTAAGGTCAGGAACCCGTCTATTCCAAGGCGGTTTTCCTGTGGCATGCCCCGCTCATAATAACCGTCATCATGAAAATACGGTGAAAAAAGAAGATACCTGCTTCTAAATTCATGGTTCTTTGTAACAAACCATACTCCAAACACAGAAGGCCATTTATCTTCATAATACAGACACGTAAGCATGAACAGTTCATTGGCTTTAGTATTGCATTTCCTGACAAGCGCCATAAACTCCGGGCTTAAGTATGGAGTATTAAGGCCTATCCTGGGATGAATGTGAAAACCACCCATTCCCATTTCTTTAAAAACTTCTATCTGACGTTCCATATCCTCCCAGTCGAGTTTTTTATTCCAGGCCCAAAATGGAGTACATCGATATTCTGATGTGGGGTTTTGAAAAAGGGCCTCGTTAAATTCCTTTGTGTTTTTCTGATACAGCAATGCCATCCCTCCGGTAAAAATAAAACAGGCTTTTTGAATATTCAGTGGATAATAATTTTCAGGCAGAACCGTTCATAATATTCTCCCGATATTCGGTAGGTGTTACATTGTAATATTTTTTGAAGCATTTGGTAAAATAACTCTGACTTGAATATCCCACCTGCTCTGTTATGTCACTGATCTTTAAGGAGTTGTCCCTTAACAGCTCTGCTGCTTTCTTCATTCTCTGATTTGTCAGATATTCAATAAAAGTTTCACCGGTAACCTTTTTAAACATCTGCCTGAGATAATTCGGGCTTATATAAAGCATTGAAGCCGCAATATCCAGATTAAAATCCTCATTGCCTATATTTTCTTCGGTTATTGATTTGAGTTTCTCAACGAAACTGTTGCTTTGCCCTTCTTTTAAATGAACTACTTCATTTATGGTCATTATAGCAAAATCATGCAATAACCCCTTTAAATCGGATACGGAGTCTGCTTTTACTATCTTTTCATACGGGCTGATATTCTGGTTATACAGAAAAGTGTCATCACCTTTTGATTCTTCCAGATATCTTTGTATTGCCAAAACCACCTCTATTACATCAGCTTTTATCAAGTTCGGGTTCAACACCGCCTTGCCCTTATAATATTCAAACAAGTTTTCTATTTTTTTCAGCGCTTTATCCGAATCCCCGGTTTTTGTATAAAGTATTATTTCCTTTAATATGGATGATGGTTTTTCATACGTTTCGGTTTTCTTCAAAAATATATCATAATAATTTATAAGCGTATTGGCTTCAATTGCAAAACTGTATGTCATGGCTTCCTTTGCCTCAGCGAAGGACAGGGGAAGCTTTAATATATCCTCATAAATTCTGCCCACCGCCGCGAATATGGTAACGTGATAATAATTGGCCATGGTTTCGATCAGTTTTGACAGGCTTTTGTTTATGTTCTGGAAAAACTGGCGCTTATACTCATAACAGCCGCACATAATGATACCAAGCTGATAATCCGAAATTCCAAAAGCAAATGTTTTGATATTTGAATCAAACAGTTCGCCGACAATATCGAACAGGAAAAAATGTATAAGTTCCTCTTTAGTTATGTTTCTGCTTTTAGATACTTCACTGGCATTAATTTTTACAATTGCCACATTGTAAAAGTCAGCAGAAATATCCAGCTGTAAAAAGCTGCTTCTTTGAAGGATTTCATTAAAGGATAGCTGATTGGTGACCAAATCTATGAAAAACCTTTCTCTCAGTATTGGCATGCTTTCTTCCAGCTTACTTTGCAGAACTTTAATATTATTAAAGAAATTTCTTCGCCGGTCTATGCTTTCCTTGACTTTTAGCAATACGTCGGCAAGTTGCTGCGGTAAAAAAGGTTTTAGCAGGTAATCAAATACATTCAGTCTCATTGCGCTCTGGGCATATGCAAATTCGTCGTATCCGCTTATTATTATGAATGCTATTTCACGGTTGTCCTGCCTTAACTTTTCAATCAACTGAATACCGTCCATTTGTGGCATTAAAATATCGGTAATCACAATATCGGGTTCATTTTCGTTATATATTTCAAGGGCTCTTAATCCGTTTTCGGCATCACCTACTACTTCAAAATCAGTACTGAATCTCTTTATGAAATTGACAATGTTTCTCCTGATAACATCCTCGTCTTCAACAACAAGCACCTTATACAATTCTTTTTCCTCCTTAATTGTCAGTGTAAACAGCAGGTAATGTAATAATGGCTTTTGTTTCTGTAAAAGGCTTGCTTTCAAGTCTTAAGCCATACTGCTGCCCATAAAACAGCTTAATACGCTCATTTACGTTGAAAATTCCATATCCTTCGGATGTTACTTTTTCTCCGCTTTCCAGTTTTTTATTTATGCAATCCAAAACATCTTCTTCAATTCCGGCTCCATTGTCGTATACAATCAACTCAATTTCTTTTCTGTTATTGACAATTGAAATGTTGATCCTTACTTCACCGGGCCTGTTCAGTTTTTTAATGCCATGGTATATTGAATTTTCCACAAGTGGCTGTAATACCAGTTTTATAATTGAAAATTCCATTGCATCCTCATCTATTTCGAAGGAATATTGAAGCCTGTCACCATACATAAATTTCTGGATGGCCAGATAATTTTTCACATGCCGTATTTCATCATTTAACGGTATTATTTCCTTTCCTTTGCTTAATGCAATCCTGTAGAAATCCCCCAAACTCGATGTTATCTGGTATATATCGTTTTCTCCCCTGTCAAAAGCCATCCATGTAACCGCCGAAAGGGTATTATACAAAAAATGTGGATTAATCTGGGATTGCAATGCTTTCAATTCAGCAGTTCTCTTAAGCTCCTGTTCCTCTTCCACTTTCTTTTTCTCTGTTTCAAGCTCTTTAATTGTCATATTCAGACGCTCAATCAGGTCTTTTATCTGGGAAATCATAAAGTTGAAGCTTTTACCGATCGTTCCTACCTCATTGTCGCATGTATACGAACACTGAACATTGAAATTGCCACCCGTAACTTTATATATTGTGTTTTCAACAATTTTCAGAGGCCTTACTATTGCCTTGCTAATAAGAACAGAAGCCGCAATGCTGACTATGATGCCGGCAAGGGATATAATGATTATGTAATTCTTCAGGTTGTTAGTGCTTTCCAAAAGGGTATCCTCTGGCTGGGCATTTACAATAAACCATGGCACGACCTCAAGGGGCTGATAAGTCAGGATAAAACCATTCTTGTTCTGAGATCCTCCTTCCCTGCCTGAAGTAATTTCATCCAGGACCTCTTTATCAGAAATAATACTTTGTGCTATTTTTGAATCGGTACTGACCAGTAAATTGCCCGACTCGTTAATCAGGAACATCTCGTTATTGGTGTCTGTTTTGATACTTTCCAGGTAATTTTTCATTTCTGCCACATCAATGAAGAGCACCATGTACAACCACTGGCTGCATCCTTCTATCTGGTACTTCATGGCCAGCGGAATGAATGTTGCTTTACTCTGGAAAATTTCATTGGGCCCGGAATTACCCAAATATAAACCTGCAGAATCGGGCTGGTTCAGATATTGATATATGCTTGACTCCTTAAAAGAAAAATCAGGCCTTTTAAAGTTATTATGATCGTAAAAATCGCCATTTGGCGTGTAAATATAAACAGATGATATAAACTCTTCAGTCCTTTCGACTTCCGATAAAATCCTTGCAATATTCGTCAGCGCAATTCCGTAACTGGTTTGCTCAGCAACGAGAAAATCGTATAATTCCCTGGTAATTTGGCTGTCATATTTAAGATCAAAAAAGCATTTAATCAAATTCTTCATTCCCTTATCAAAAAAAACGGCGTCCTGCTTGGTAGTCCTGATTGAATGCAGATAATATTCCTTTGTAATATCATTGCTTGCGTAATGGTAAAACAGGCAGGATATAACTGTAATTGTTGCAACAATTAATAAAATACTGGTAGCAACGATTCTTATGCCAAATTTGGTATTTCTGAACAACTTAAGCATCCAGCCAGCCCCCCGACTATCTTCTCAGCGGATGACCATTTTCTGTTTGCAGGTTACCATTATATCAAACCGTAATACCTGAGGGAGCAATATGTAACCAATGTTTTTCCGCAACAATACAGTTGGCGAGAGTTCTATCACGCTTCTGGCCCATTCCGTCAATGCTATACTACAACTTTATGTAAAATAAGTAAAGCATGCTTATCCCTTCACAGCTCCAACAGTTAATCCCGATATAAATTGCTTGTTTGTAAAAATATACAGTACCAGTATCGGGACTATTGCCAATGAAGCCCCTGCAAGCATAATATGCCATTCTGCGGCAGCATTCATTGAGTATTTCAACTGTACCACGGCCACGGTTATAGGCATTAAATCGGGATTGGATATAGTCATTATAAGCCCGATTAAATAGTCATTCCATGCATACCTGAAAGCGAACAGGGCAATAACACCGAGAATGGGCCGGATCAACGGAATAATGATCTTATAGAATATCTTCATATAGCTGCATCCCTCAAGATATGCAGCTTCATCCATCGAAACCGGAATGCTTCTAACAAATCCTACCGTCAGGAAGACATTAGTCGCCTGGCTGCCTGTTAATGCAATTGCCAATCCCAGGAAGCTTTTTGTCAAGCCTATTTTGTGAAACAAAATATACACCGGATAAATGGACACTGCACCTAATGAAATAAACATCATTGCCAAATATGCTGAAACAATGATTTTCTTTCCGGGGAAAGTGTGCCTTGCAAACACATATCCGGCCATAGACGAAGTTAAAAGTGCAATAAACATTGACGTACCGCTGATTAATATACTGTTAATGCTGTACTTCAGAAAATTGGACTGTATATATGCCTGTGTATAGTTTGAAAACATCCACTTCTTCGGAAAGAAGTTTCCGCCTGATGTCAGTTCCCAGTTGGTTTTAAATGAACCAAGCAGCGTATATAGAATCGGATAAACCGTAAAAATCAATATTATACCGATAAAAATCCACTTTATAAAATTGATACACACCTGTCTAAGCCTCATAAATTGCGACTCCTTTATTCAGTAAATATCATCCAGTTTATTTGAAATTTTCAGGTATATAACAGTAATAAATCCTACAATACAGGCGGATATGACACTTACTGCCGCTCCGTATCCATACTGGGGCATGAAGGTTGCGGTATCCGATGCATTAACAGGGAAATACAACGAATAAACATACAGAGACATTACATTTGTTTTTCCAAAAGGCCCACCGCCTGTCAGCACTAAAATATTCGACATATCCTGGAATGCAGTTATCAAAGCAAGCATTAATATAACTTTCAGCATAGGCCCCAGCATCGGAATAGTTATGTAAATTAATTTCTGAAAACTGTTTACACCATCGATAGCTCCGCTTTCATAAATTTCATCGGGAATGCTCTGTAAACCGGCAAGGAAATAAACCATGTAATTGCCTAACCCTGCCCAGACGCTTACTATTACCGTTGATAACATGGCATATTTGCTGCCAAGCCAGTTAACAGGTGAATCAACCAATCCCAGCTTCAACAGCAGCCTGTTTACTTCACCGTTATATGCATTGAGCATAAGGTAAAAAACCAAAGACATAACCGCAGAACTTATAATAGTAGGGCTGAATATTAAAGCCTGCAGAGCTCCATGTATTTTTGTCTTTTTATTCAAAAAAATAGCCAGTATAAATGCTAGTGGCAAAATAATGACAATTTTTCCGCCGACATAGATAAAAGTATTTTTCAATGCATTGATAAACAACGGATCTCTTGTAAAAGCCCTTATAAAGTTATCCAGACCTACAAACTTTGGATTAGTGTAACCATTATATTCATAAAAGACATACTTTAATGCCCACATAATAGGATATACCGATAATACGGCAAAAATCAGAAGGCTGGGGAAAAGCATAAGATAAATCTGTAAATAATTGCTTGCTTTACTTTTCAACCGCATGTATGTTAACCCTTTCTATTCTTACAATATATCTAATTCTTTTGCTTTAACATCTGAAATCTTTCTTTTCTGCATCCGCTGTATGCAAAGGCCGTGGATTCAGCCGGGACAAGTAAAAAACTCTAAAGAAATACTTTAAGCATTTTAATCAAACATTCGACCTGCTTATCCTTGAGCTGTGCTACAATCCGGACTGGATTACAAAAAGCTTTTTTCAGGAAAAGCTTTATCAGGTTTGAATTTAACCGGTACAACAAGTTAACTAAACGGAACGCGATTATTTTTTATAATCGCGTTCCAGGTAATTTCTATTTATTTGCCGAAAACAGCTGCAGGATTTTTGGGATTAAAATTTGGATATTTAATTTCTTTAACAAGCCCGTCAGCTATGGCATTATCCAATGCCTTGTTGTACCGCTCGGTTAAATCCTGCAAAGCTTTGTCAAAGTCGGTTTCAACACCGAAAATCAATTCGGCAAACACATCATACATTGCTTTTCCTTCCGGAACAATACTTGTCAGATCAGAAGGCGCAGCCGGCCAGAGTTTATCATCATCAGTGAAAGCCAGGTTAGGCCTTTTTGCAATAGTATCCGGCTGTTTTGTAATTTGATCCAGAACGCTTTTCACTGTTACATTTCCAAGACCATTTTCATGATAACCTTTCAGTACTTCATCACTGTATAAAACAGTCATAACAGTCCATGCTTTATCCTTGTTTTTTGAATTTGCATTCATTAAAAACCATCTGCCGGCCAGCAGCATGTGCTGCGAACCTTTTACAGTACCGTCGATTGTCGGTAATTGAGCCACATCCCAGTTCTCGGTTGTCGGGAACTGGCTTTCATATACACCTGGTTCCGAATGTGTCCATGATATGTACATTCCAATTTTACCATTGGCAAACTGGCTCCTCAGCGGGTCAATGTCCAGTGATTCGCAGCCAGGGAAAGCGCCGCCGCTGGTGAACATTCTTTGATAAGCCTGAAGTATTGGCTTATATGGCATAAAATCATACCTGCCGGTTGTAAAATCGTACCCCCTGTAATTTCCTCCGCTTCTCATTAATATAAAGTCAACAGAACGATTCAATCCACCGGAAGGACTTTTCAGATTCTGGGCGAAACCATATATGCCCTCATCTTTAAGTTTCTGAGATATGATGATTGCCGTATCGGCCATTTCATCAACTGTTTTTGGTACTTCGGTTATCCCTGCTCTTTCAAAAATGCCCTTGTTATAGATCAACCTGGCGGTTGTACCTATTGCAGGCAAAGAATATATTTTTCCGTTATACATGTTAATACCTTCAAGGAAATTTTCCTCACCGAAATGGGCTTTCATTTCGTCGGTCAGATAATTATCCAATGGCTCAAATTTGCCCTGGCCAACGAATTTGGAATAGATACTGCCACCATCAAAAAGGATATCGGGAGCTTCGTTTGTTGCAAAAGCAATTTCAACAGCTTGTTCAAAGTTTTCGGTATAAATCTTGTACTCAACATTAATATCATCGTATTCTTCATTTATCTTTTGTATTACAGAATTCATATAATCTGCATCATGTCTGTTCAGTGTCCATATTGTAATAGTAGCAGGTTCAGAACTGTTTGCATTTGACCGTGTATCCTGTTGAACAGGCTGTGAATTTGTGTTGTCAGAAGTGCCGCATGCCGTCATAGTTATTACCAGCATCAGAGTAAGCACTATGCAGCATAGATTTCTTAAAGTACGTTTCATTGTTTCATATCCCCCTTACATCAATATTTAATTCCGGCTTTTTTAATTATAAAGAGGATTGAAACCAGGGACTATAAAAATCCATCCTACTAATTTGTAATTTCTTAATATTTGCTAATAAAGGTTATGTATCAAAAAAAGTTCAGCTCCACTGTCTTACCCATATCTCTCAACGTTTTAGCAAGTTCTTCAACAAGATTAATCTTAATATTAATATGGACAGGCAGGTCGGGGTTTTGATGCGCAGGGTTAATTGCCGTTCCAACGAAGAAGGAGATATCAGTGGCTTCCTCAAAAAGAATTCTTGCAATTTGAGATGCACCGTCTTCTTTTATGATCCACTCACTGTTAAAACTGTTATCATCAAGGTAGCTTTTTGCGTACTGAAGTACCTTGCTTATTGTAATAACACCTTCTGTTACAAGGTCTACACCTTCAATTGTTGCTATGGGGGGTATTTCAGGATCAACATAGTCCAGGGAAGTTTTTATTTCTTTGTTCAAATACCTGGCCGCCAGGTTTGAAGTTGTACCACCGCAAACTACATGATACCCCTCCTTTGCGAAAAACAGAGCCATCATTCTGTCGACGTTGTCAGGATCTGCGGGTGGGCCTATCATAAGATTACACATCTTATGATTTTTTATCTTGACGGTTGCAATGGTTGTATCGTCTCCGGGCTGGTACGCATATAACTCTGCACATTTTTCCAATAAAAGAGTGGTGATTGTTCTTGCAGTAAGTTTCCGATCGTAGTTTTCTTCAATAAAATTAATAATGTTTTCCCGCTTCCACCCAAAATTAAGCTTCCGGCCTACACCTGCATAAACTGCTCCATCACTCATTGCAATCAATACATCGTCCTGTTTTATAGTTATTTTGGATTCATATATTTTTTTATCTCCGATTATATGGGTTTGCATGTCATATTCAAAATTTTTCCCGTCACGGAGGAATATAACCTTAGGGTTATCGTACTGAATAATTTCGGCTTCGCCGTTATTATTCACGCTTATTATTGAAAATGTGGAATATGCTATTCCCCTTTTTTTGCATACCGGCAGTGTGGCGGCTATTGTGGACACGCAATCTTCCAATGTCATGGAATTTGCCATCATTGTGGATATAATTTTTGAGGTAAGAGTGGACAGAATGCTTGCTTTAACTCCGCTTCCAAGGCCGTCTGCAAGGACGAGAATCATTGAATCGTCATGATTTTTTACTATTTGAACACTATCCCCACATAACTGTTCGCCATGTTTATTTAAACAGCGATATCCTACGTCAATGCAAAGATTATTCATCCACCAGTGTCTCCTTTAAGCGTGTGAGTGCAATTTTAGTTTCAGCCGTCGATTCTCCCAGCAGTGAAGCAATTTCCTGAACCAGTCTCATTTGCTTTTCTACAACCTTATCGGTTATTTCAACAGCCTGTTCTATTTTCTTCGCCCTTATAATTTTACTGGTTTCCTCTTCTGTTATATCCTCCATAATGCTGATAATTATATGATATGTTCTGTCATAAATAACAGTCTCTTCAACATATTTTTTACAACCGGCAAGATACTTTCTTTTTCTGTATGTATTCTTTTCATCACCCAGTGCAAGCCAGTAATCTTCAGGATCCAAAAAAATATCAACGGGTTTTCCCATAACGCTTGACATGTCGGTTTTATTAAGGATTTTTAAACCCGCATTGTTAATTTGCTGTATTTCCAATTTTTCATTCAGTACCATAATTCCATTCGGTGAGTTGTTAATTATCTTATCTGAAAAAGATTCTGCTCTTTCTTTCAGATAAGGAAGGCACATGGTAAGATCGGCTTTACCCATCAAAACTGCCACTGCTTTTTCTCGGCATGTATTATATCCGCAGGAGCCACAGTTCAGTTCCTGTTCTTTTGACAACTTGCCCATTTTATGAAGAATTGCAGTAATAGCGCTGCTTCCGGGCATTGTCAGGCTTTTCCCTATATATTCAAAATTCCTTGCTATATTGATATCGCCCAACCCATTTGAAAAATCACTTCTCCCGGAGGATTTATTAACCAGTACATAATCTTTCACCGGATTCCGGTGTGTCCTGCTCATTACCGGGCCACCTATACAGCTTCCGGTGCAGGCAGACATTTCAATAAAGCAGTTCGCCAGATTACCGCTGCAAATATCGTCTATTGCACTAAGACAGTTTTCAACACCATCAATGGATATATACTGAAATTCAGGGTCCAAGTCCATTGATCGAATTATTCCTCCGGCGGTTGGAAAAATCCTTGTCCTCCCTTTTTCATCCAAATCAACTGATTCTTCAAACTCTATATTCTCTCCTTCAAGCCACTCGGTAAGTTCTTCAAATGTCAGCACGCAGTCAGTTATACCCGGATACGTTTCTGCTTCATCTTTTTTTGCAATACATGGGCCGATAAAAACAGTATAACATCCCGGGTGCTGTTCTTTTAATATTTTACAGCTAACCTGCATTGGCGACATTACTTTTGCCAGGTATGGAAGAGCCTCCGGGCGGTGTTTTTGAATCAACAAGTTTACACTATGGCAGCATGAAGAAATTATCACATTATTCTTTCTTTCGCTGATTATCTTTTCATACTGCTTTTTCACAACCGCCGCTCCAATGGCGGTTTCTTCCGCTCCGGCAAATCCAAGCTTTTTTAATGCATTTCTCAGTGACCCCATCGAAATTCCGTTATAATTCGCAACAAAAGAAGGCGCAATACTGGCATAAACCGGACGTGATGAAGCAATAAATTCCTTAACCTTTGCTACGTCATTCCGTATATTCTTTGCATGTTGCGGACATGACACAAAGCATTTTCCACAGAGAATGCATTCATCGGTTACTATATTTGCCTGGTTCTCAGAAAATCTTATTGACTTTACCGGGCAATTTCTTATGCATTTATAGCAGTTTTTACAGTTTGATTTTTTTAACTGAAGGCAATTGGACAATTATACTTTTCCCCCCGTAATCATATTTCCTTACTTTGGTTTAATTTTTTAAGTACATTTTCTTCAAAAAACTGATTAAAATTTTCCGGGCTTACACCACATATTACTTCATCTTCAACTTTCACACATACTCCGTCGGTACATTTTCCAAGGCATACTGCAGCAGAGATGTTAATTGTATCTTCCAGCGAATATTTTTTTATATTATCCTTCATAAGGTTAATTATTTTATAAGAACCTTTCAAGTGACATGTACTTCCCACACATATATAAATATTCATACCAGACTCCTTGCACAATTTTCAAGCTTAAAAAGATGTTTGGCGGTGTATGACATACACCGCCCGGGCAGAACAAATATACTCCAGCTATTTTGCTTCATATCCATAATACGCTTTTTTATATATTTCTTCAAGCTCACTAACTAATGGATATCGTGGGTTTGAAGTGGTACATTGATCTTCAAATGCTCTTTCAGCCAGTTTGGGTACCTTCGCCATAAACTCGCTTTCGTTTATGCCGCATTCTTTAATACTTAACGGCATGTTCAATTTCTTCATTAAACTGATTACAGCATTTATCAAAGCATCTATCTGCTCTTCCTGTGTTGTCCCGCCAAGGTTCAGGTGCCGTGCAATCTGTGCATAGCGGTAGTCTGCCACGAATTTGCCGTATTTCGGGAATATTGTGAACTTGGTGGGTATCTGCGAATTATACTTTATAACATGGGGCAGTAATACTGCATTAGCCCTTCCATGAGGAATATGAAATTCACCGCCCAGCTTATGGGCAAGGGAATGATTTATTCCCAAAAATGCGTTTGTAAATGCCATTCCTGCTATACATGAAGCATTATGGACTTTTTCCCTTGCAACCTCATCATCCGGGTTATCATAACTTCTCGGCAGGTATTTAAAAATTAATGCTATTGCTTTCATTGCAAGCGCATTGGTATAATCCGAAGCCAGTACCGAAACATAAGCTTCTATCGCATGAGTAAGTACATCCATACCTGTGTCTGCGGTAATGGATTTTGGCATTGTTTTAACAAACTGCGGATCTATAATTGCAACGTCAGGCGTTAATTCATAATCAGCAAGAGGATATTTTATATTACCGTTTTTCTTGTCAGTTATTACCGAGAATGAGGTTACTTCGCTTCCGGTACCCGATGTAGTAGGGATAGCAACGAGCTGGGCTTTCTTTCCAAGGTTCGGGAACTGGAATGCTCTTTTCCTTATATCCATGAATTTAAGTCTTAACCCGTCAAATGATGTGTCGGGATTTTCATAGAACAGCCACATGCCTTTTGCAGCGTCAATTGCACTTCCTCCGCCAAGGGCTATTATAACATCGGGCTGGAAAACATTCATTGCATGAACGCCTTTTTGAATGGTTTCAATGGACGGATCGGGTTCAACTTCGGAGAATATTTCACTATGGCAGTAATCCTTGCGCTTTCTGAGATAATACAGTGCCTTATCCACATATCCCAGTTTAACCATCATCGGATCGGTGACTATGAAGGCTCTTGAGATGTTTGGCATGTGCTCGAGATACTGGATTGATCCTTTTTCAAAATATATTTTCGGAGGAATCTTAAACCACTGCATGTTTACCCTCCTTTGTGCAATCCTCTTTTTATTTATCAGGTTAACCGATGAAATATTCGCTGTGGTTGAATTGCGTCCAAAAGATCCACATCCCAAAGTAAGTGAAGGTGTGTTGGTATTGTAAATATCACCTATGGCACCCTGAGATGAAGGCGAATTCACAATTATCCTCCCGACTTTCATTTCATTGCCGAAAGCCTTGCATAATTCTTCATCGTTTGAGTGTATGACTGCCGAATGGCCAAGACCACCCAGTTCCAGCATCAGGGAGCAATATTCAAAGCCTTGCTGTTCATTCTCACAAACAAAATATGCCAGTACGGGAGAAAGTTTTTCGAGTGACAACGGATATTCAAGGGATGGTTTTGGAAGTTTCGCAATCAGTATCTTTGTGTCATCAGGTACAGTTATGCCGGCATTCTTTGCTATGAACGTGGCAGGTTTTCCTACCACTTCAGGGTTAACAGCCATCTTTTCACGGTTTATAACATAGTTCGATACCAGTTCTGTTTCCTTTTCATCGAGGAAATAGCATCCATACTTTTTCATAATCCTTTCGAATTCCCCGGAAATTTCCTTGTCAACAATTACAGCCTGCTCTGACGCACAGATCATTCCGTTATCAAATGTTTTTGAAATAATGAGATCGGTACATGCCCTTTCCAAATCAACATTTTTATTTATATAACACGGAACATTGCCCGAACCTACCCCCAGTGCCGGTTTTCCGGCGCTATAAGCCGACTTGACCATACCACTGCCGCCGGTTGCAAGTATAAGAGAGACTCCAGGATGGTTCATCAGTGCAATTGTAGCCTCAACAGACGGATGCTCTATCCATTGAATACAGTACTTCGGAGCTCCGGCTTTGATCGCTGCATCCCTGAGAATTCTTGCAGCCTCACTGGAACATTTCTGCGCTGATGGGTGAAAAGCAAAAATTATAGGGTTTCTTGTTTTGGCGCAAATCAATGACTTAAACATTGTAGTTGATGTTGGATTTGTAACAGGCGTTACACCTGCAACCACACCAACAGGTTCTGCTACTTCCACGTATCCCTCAAGTGTATTTTCCTCAATTATGCCTACGCTTTTTTCATTTTTAATGCTGTGGTATATATATTCTGTGGCAAATATGTTCTTTATGACCTTATCCTCAAATACCCCCCTGCCGGTTTCTTCCACTGCAAGTTTTGCAAGATACATATGGTTCTCCAAACCCTTCAGTGTCATTTCACGCACAATTTTATCCACTTGTTCCTGATTAAGCGTCAAATACTCTTTCAGCGCTTTCTCAGCATTTGCAACCAGCTTGTCGATCATTTCATCGACATTCACTTTTTTTGCTTTTCCTTCCATTCCTGTCACCTCTTTTTAATTGGAATTGACATTTTTTAACAAACTTAGATGTGATATAGCGTATATATTTTTCAACGCATACCCTTAGCATTATTGTTAAATTATTAACAAATAATATTAAAGAAAATGTGTTGTATTTACAACACTTTTAAATAATTATACATTCTGCTGATAAATTTGTCAATATTTTAACAAAGATTTATGGAAAATTTTCAATAATTTCTTAAGATGGAGAAAACTGATCTGATAGCCTGTTGATGAAATAAAGAAATCCATAAGTATACTTTACTTGGTTTCGATATAAGCTTCCACCAGCTTTAAATACTGGCCTTCTTTTAATGTAATATATCTTGGGTCTTCAAAATTGTCATTAGCGACAATATCATCAAGAGTGTGGTTGCTGCCTGAGGTTATTTCATAATACCCGTAACCAAGGGAGCTGTTTTCCTCCGGAAAAACCTGATACTCTCCTGCAGGAATATCAAATCCAACCTTATACATCCCATTTGAATATCTTCCGTTCTCAGGTTCGTATGGCTTTGCATCTTTTACGGGAACGGCGCGGGCATCGGTAAATTTAAAATATTGCCCGTCTTTTACAGTAACATACGTAAAGGAATAAAAATTATCATTGGCAATTATGCTTTCAAATGTATTTGAGCTGTCTTTTGCAATTTCAAAGTAGGACAGTCCGGTAATACTTTTTTCTGTGCTGTAAAGCTTATATTCTCCGGCAGGTATATCCTGGCCTACTTTGTACATACCGCTTTTAATGCCGCCTTCATCAATGGTCTGAACAGGAGTGGGACTGTCCTGGCCCTGCATTGTTCTATTCTGCTGCCCGGATTGGCCGTTTTGCTGCTGATTATTACTTGCGGCACAACCGCACAAGAAGATGATTATCACTGATACAGAAAGAATTAAAAATACAGAAAGCTTTCCTATTTTCATGATCACTACCTCCTTATTCTCCAAAATAAAAACCAGGCAAAAATAAGGTATGATTAATTTTCTACTTAATATCATTCCTGTTTTTACGGAAATAATCCGGAAAAGATGAAATTTCTCCGATAGTCTATTTGTCCTTGCTGCCAAAGTCCTTATTAAAATTTAGCAAAGAACCCCTGACAATATATTTGCTTCCGTATTTCTCCCTTATTCTGTCTATGCTTTCATTTAGCTTCTTCCTTTCGGACTGTTTATAAGACAGGTTATCAAACATACTTAGTTGCTCAACAGGATCTTTTACCAGGACGGATGTGGCAACCCCAATTAAGCGAAGGGGATCTTTTCTCCATGCTTTGTCAAACAGATGTGTTGCGGTTTCAAATATAACATTGGTATCCTGGGTTGGATTGTCTATTTTTTTCCTGCAGGAATAGGATTCAAAATTATTGTTTTTTAAGTTTACTGCTATTACACCGGCATATAAGCCGGCCTTTCTCAGGCGCATACCCACTGTTTCGCTTAAAGCCAGCAAATAGAGTCTTGCTGTTTCCCTGTCTGTAATGTCAAATTCTACGGTTGTTTCATTACTCAAATCCTTTGCTTCGGACTCTTCTGTCTGTACTACGGAATCATCTATCCCGTTGGCATATTCCCAAATCATCCTGCCGTATTTTCCGAATTTATGTTCCAAAAGAAAAACATCGGATTTAGCCAGGTCACCTATTGTTTTAATCCCCATAGCCTGGAACTTTGCACTGGAAGCCCTGCCGACCATAAACAGTTCTGATACCGGAAGCGGCCACATTTTTTGCTGTATTTCGTCACGAAAAAGTGTATGGACCAAATCAGGCTTTTTAAAATCCGAAGCCATTTTAGCAAGCAATTTGTTTTCCGAAATGCCTATATTAACAGTAAACCCCAATTCATCCCTGATCCGGTTTTTCATCATATGAGCCAGGGAAAGGAAGTCATTCTTATACTTAAGCTTAAGTCCGGTTACATCAACAAAGCATTCGTCAATACTGTATTTTTCAATATCGGGAGTAAATGACCGGAGCAAGTCCGTCATTGCCTTGGAATACCTGGCATAAGCTTCGTGATTCGGAGGGACGATTATTACCGCCGGACACTTTTTTAAAGCCTTAACAACAGGTTCGCCGGTAACAATGCCATATTTTTTTGCAGGAATTGACTTGGCAAGAACCACACCGTGCCTTTTTGACGGATCTCCTGCTACAATCGCAGGAACAGTACGAAGGTCTGTTTCGCTTCCCTTTTTTAACTGTTCCAATGCCTCCCAGCTTAGAAATGCCGAGTTTA
>ENA-OWOZ01000742-OWOZ01000742.1-bioreactor-metagenome-genome-assembly--contig:-NODE-742-length-37029-cov-35.535939_pt1 | contig 37029 bp, 34 predicted proteins | sample MGYA00238140_ERZ651804 | MGnify/ENA primary metagenome ERZ651804 (study PRJEB26910, sample SAMN07631232) | bioreactor metagenome | isolation source: Switchgrass digestor | place: USA: Dartmouth... | reverse complement strand
CCGAAAATCATTTATTAAATTATACTACAATTTTTAAATTATTCATACAACAGTTTCATAAAGGATTCACAAAAATGAAAAAAGAGCGGGGGTGTCCCCGACTCATTTTGCTTATTAGAACTCATATCAGGCAGAGAAAAACCAGGGTTTTATCGACTTTTCACCAGTTTTCCGACTTGCTTGCGATAATCGTAGATGATTCCGCCTTCGATGCTTTCGTGCCTGAACCACTCAAAACCGCGCTTGACCAGTTCTGCGTCGGGGGCTTGCCTTTTGAATTCATCGTCCCCGTTGCAAGCCACGATGAATCCCCCGTCCTTCAACACCCGCGTCAACTCGGCTATTTCTTTGTCATAATCGTCGCCGATGACATGGCCGCACATTGCAACATCAAAAGTGTCGTCCTCAAAAGGCAGGCACTCAATGAAACCGTCCAAAACCCTGACATTGGCGATTCCTTCTTTTTTAATTTTGTCCCTCATGAATTCACGCAACCGGTCGCATGGTTCGCTGGCATATACCATCCTCGCCCTCTTGGCCGCGGCGAACGCCAACCTTCCGGTCCCCGCCCCGACATCCAAGACTGTTTTATCGTCCAAATCCACCAATCTGTAAAGGTTTTCCGGCGACCAGTTCCGGATATAGTTAACCCGGTTCATCACTTCCGGATAGGCATAAACAACGAATGTCTCATGCATTTGGAGTACTTTGGTTTCAGCTTCCCGCAATTCTTCCGAAGTATACTTGCTGCAGTCCACCCTTTCGACGGCATCCAAAAAACCGGAGCATTCAGGCGCTTTGATCCTGATGAACTCTTTTACATATGGATATTTATATAAGGCCTTGGCCATGTCGTGCACAAATTCAAAATTGTCTTCTCCTTTAAATATAAAGGAAAGAATCCAACGCTCAAAAAACAAAAAGCAATTCATGTCATAATCTTTTGCGTCTATCCAATTATAAGTCATACTTCTCTCCTTTTTTATGTGTCAGGGATGGCATTTCCTATTACTCATTTGTTTTACAACATCCGTCACGAAAAAAGGGTCGACGAACGCCAAACCCTTCTTTGCATCGATATCGAAAATGGACGAATCAGAACTTCGCTCCGAAAGGAAGCAGGGCCAAAGAGGCCAACTTGAAGCATTGTTTCCCGAAGGGTATGCCGATGATGGTGATGAAGAAAAAGATGCCGGCGATGGCATACCCCAAGGCGTTTTCCCAGCCAAAGAAAATCAGCCAGATGATGTTGGCGATTGGGTGCTGGTCGAAGTTGGTTTTGATTGTCTTTCCAAACGGGAAGGTGACAAATTTGGCGATTTTGAAACACTGTTTTCCGAAAGGAATTCCGATGATGGTGATGCACCAGAGGATTCCCGCAAGCGCCCAAAGCATGCAGGACCACAGACCGATGAGTATGAACCAAAGGACGTTTCCTAAAGTTTTCATTTTTCTCCTCCCTAAAACCTCATAGACATTTTACCATAATTTACCGATGAACCACAAGTTTTTTTTATATAATATGAAGGAAGTTTAAAAATGTAGACTTTTTCACTCCAATTCCAACCTCAGGAGATTGTCTCCGTCATCATCTTGGATGCCCATTTCTTTGAAGCCGAAAGATAGAAAAAAAGGATAGGCCGGTTTGTTGTCGGGATTGCAGGAAAGCACAATCGCCTTCGCCGGACCGTGAGGAAATGTCTTCAACAACTCCACCAGCTTAAACAAAGCCGCCTTTCCGTAACCTTTGCCCTGATGCTTTTTATCAATCATCAATCTGGCAAGATAATAGACATCTTCATCATCGTCCGGATCGCTTTCATCAAGCGGCTGATAAATAACGAAAACAAACCCGACCATAGTATTCCCATCATAGATTGCATAAGGCATCGGGATTTGGCTTTCGTGGTTCGTAAGAGCGTAGGCTTCGCAAAGGCTGTAGGCATTTGAAGCTATGAACTCCTTTTGAACTTCGGTGACGCTTAGGCGCAGGCATTCATCCAAATTATCCATGCTGATTTTTTCCAGTCTGATTTTGTTTAAGCACCCGTCCATATGTTTTACCTCCAGATTTGTCGTTTTTGAACTGTCTTTTCCAGGCGATGTCGATGGTTTGAAATGAGAATTGCAGTTGTAAAAAAGTACTTGGGAATGCCTATTACAACCTCGGTTTAATCGTATTTGAACCTTTATTGAATCAAGATCATCTTGAGAACGGTTCATTGAAGGAACCGATTTCAATCAAGTTGCCTTCAGGATCGGCAACAAAACATGTTCTTTGTCCCCAGGGCTGGTCCGACGGTTCTAAAACAGGAGTTGCGCCTAACGCTACCACCTTATTGAAAGCCGCGTCCACTTCTTCAAAGGTATCAACATAGAGCGCGATTTCAAAATGACCATTTAATCCTTTAATGTATTCATACTTTCTGTTGGTCATTTTTTCAAAGTTTTTTCTTTCATAAAGCATGAATAACGTACCGTCTTTAATAAGATATACGTTATTCGTATTTTCTTCCTCCTTAATTTCAAACCCCAAAACATCCCGATAAAATCTTATCATTTTGGCCATGTCATCAACAAACAAACCAATTCCGTCCAATCTCATTCCGCATTCCTCCCTTTAATGATCTTCCACTATCCTGTTTTAACTATTTTATTTGGGATGGCTTAATCTTATGGTTTAATAATAACCTTACTTCATCAACTTGACTGCTTTGAGTCAACCGATACCACATCCATCCACCATTTCCACAGGGATATCTTTTTTCCCAGACTTCCAAAGCATAATCGCTTAATTTGCTTCTTACTTTTTCTATGGCAGCCTCCATAATCTGGAAAGCGATGAAGATCCCGTTCTTCTCGGGATGGATATAGCAAAGCGATTTGCTGCCGGCACGATAGTTTATCCCCCAACCTTCGGTTTTGGAGTTTTCAATTATGACTTTTTCTAAAGCATAATCCTCATTTAATTTGGCTTCCAATGTCAACAAGTCTTCTTTCACCGAAGTATACGCCATTATTTTTTCAATTGAATAATTACCTTTTCCTCTTAATCTTTCATCCATGAACTTTTTTCTCCTCATAATTGCGTTGTTATCTCAAAAGAGCATTCTTGTTGCCCGCAGCAAATTCCGCCAATAAGTTCGGATCGAACCTCTTTACCTAACAGTTCTTTAAACAGCAACCGGTTATGCTCGTTGCAGCACTGGCACCAAGTCTTTGAAATCGGTTCATAGTTTTCAAGATTCCTGAACATACCGCAGACGCACTTCTTGATGCCCCAAACAATCTTATACTTGTAATCAGACAATTGTAAATATGATCCATTCAAAGACCGGACAAAAGCTTCTATGCGTTCTTGATCATTCTCCATACTGTTTTTGATTTGGACGATATCCTTTTTTGTCTCCTTGGGGATACCGCAGGGATGTTTTCTTCTAATGGAGATCACAACATCCTTGTCAAGGTTTTCATCCAACCGCTTCATGATTACCCTGGCCAATTCCGCCTTTTCTTCTTTTGACATCTTGTCAGGCAAAGAATCATATTCAGGAAACAAAGCTTTCGCCTTTTCCAACCCTAATTCTTCTTTCAAAGACCGAAATAATTGGTAAAATAAAAAAATCATGTTAATCCTCTTGAAATTAAAGAATCTTCCGGACTTACGTCGCTTTCATTATTATAAGATAATCACAGTTAAAAAAGAGGGTTTTTTAAATCAAATATACAATAGGCCTCAATTGGGTCAAACAAGAAACCGCATGACCCCTTCGGTTTTCTTAACATTACAGTTTCCAACAGGCATAAATTAAAATACCAACTTAAATAAAAAAGGTCTGATTTGCATCAAACCTGCGCATCGAACATGTGTTTTAATTATTGTCTTTATATGACCACCCGTAGTCTCCGTGATAAATCATAAGTTTTGTCATGCCGCCGTCAATGCAGATGTTTTCGCCCGTAATAAACCTCGCTTTGTCCGAGCAGAGAAACATCACCATTTCAGCGATGTCCGAAGGTCTGCCGACTCGCCCCGCCGGGTGCTGTGTCGCATCCTCTCCTGCAAAATCCTTTCCCGTGGTATCAATCCAACCCGGAGATATGGAGTTGACTCTGACTCTTCCTGATAGGGATATCGCCAAGGCATGGGTCAAGGCAGCAATGCCGCCCTTGGCTGCCGTATAACTTTCCGTGTTTGGCTGGCTTTGGCGGTCCCGTGTAGAAGATATATTAATTATTGACGCCCCTTCAGCAAAGTAATCCTTGAAAAGTTTCGCCAAGTAAAAAGGTGCTGTCACACCGACCACCAAAGCTTTTGTAAATTGCTCGTATGTGCAATCGTTGATTCCGTGCATCGCCGGCGGTGCGTTATTGATAAGGAAATCCACCTTTCCAAAATCTTTTATGACTTTCGCAGCGAACCTTTCCAATACCATCTTGTCCGCAAGATCCCCGACAAAATATGGATTGTCTTTAATATCTATAATGGCGACCTTCGCGCCCAAAGCAATGAATTGCTCCGCTATTGCTTTGCCTATTCCCTGGGCACCGCCCGTCACAACGGCCACTTTATCCTTAAACATCATTTCGCACGCTCCTTAGCTTCTTCTTTTTTCACCATTTTAACATTTCTTCCTTTTGAAATCAACAGAAAAGGCTTTTCTGGAAACATCCTAAAGTGGATGGTGTTTTGATTACCTCATCAAGTTCTCATATGCAGTTTAGGAAAAGCTGAACACATGAAAGGTTTTTTGTTTTCTTGACAATTTCGATGGTTTCCGACAAAAGGCCTTGAGACTACTATGTCCTTTTGTTCAGGTTTATACGTGGAGTATAAGAAAAAGCCCACAGACAAGTGAATGAAAAAACTGTAGGCTAGGGTTTGAAATGAAAAAAGGGATTAACTCCCTTTTTCATTATAATCCAAAATGATACTGTTGTATCAACACTGTCGTTCAAACATGTGTTAGTAGAGCAATTTTAATACAATTTGGCATACCCATCGAAATTTTGGCATACCTGCTCTACTTTTTGGCATACCTTATTTCAATCGATTATATACTGCTACTGTTTGCTTGGATGCATTCGCAAGTCCAACACCTGTGTGAAGGCTAGCAATATTTGAAATTCTCATCCTTGCACTTGATTCATCACGAGAAGCGAAACCTGCTACTCGTAGTTCATTCATGACAACATCAATGTTTGCTCTCCAGCTATCTTGATGGGATAAATAAAACTTGCAAACGATCTCTTCTTCTTTAATTGACCATTTCATATGTTCTCACTTCCTTGATTTTATTAAAACATAAATGCACTGGTTTTACAATTTGTCTTATTTAGTTTTCATAGAAAAAACCTCCACCATTTCTGATGAAGGTCTTAGTTTTTATTCGTATTGTTCTAAATATGCTATGATAGCTTCAGACGACATGGCATCCTTGTTCGTGATAAATACGTCAATCAATGTATCATAGTCATCTAAAATCTTATTTAAATGATTTGAAGAAAGTGATACTGAAGCAGTGATTCCATTATCCCTTAACATATCAGCTGAGAATGAATTGTAATTATCACCTTCTTGTATGAACATCATAGGAACTTGAACTGCATTTGCTACATACTTATCGTTTTCAGCATCGTATGTGTAATAGTATCTTGTTCTATATTCGATATCATACTTACGGCTTGTCTTACCAATGATTGGCTTTGTATTGTATGTTGGTGATAGCATTTTTGAAGAGCCGTTTAAGTATACATCTACAGTACTTTTCCCCGATTTATTTGAATCAGTTTTGTCTGTAACTTTAACGGAATTAATACCTTGGATGTCCCATAAATTGAACCATAATGTGTTATAAGTTCCAGTGACACCAGCAATTGTTAATTCTTCTCTTACCTCATAGCCAAGTAATCTACCTTCATTTGCTAAATATAATTCATTGATATAGCCATCAAATCCTGTCATTCCTGAAGACTTGTTACCAACAACTGATACATAGCCGTTTTCAACATAGAAATCAGCACATGCCTTGATTTTGTCGGAACCTTCATATGTTGTATATTCATAGATATGACCTGTCGTTTTGCCATTGCTCTTAACAATTGATAGATACGATGATCTAGACGCAGACTTACCAGCAATTGTTAATCCATAAGTTGTAGCCATTTCGTAGCCATTTTCTGTAATGACATATTTAACTTTATACGAATCGCCAAGGCTTATGAACATTCCTTTTGCCTCTTTTGTTAAATCATATTCCATCTTAATAACAGGTTTAACTGAACCAAATCCTGGAACAGTTACTGAATCAGTTAATGTGATATTAAAGACAAGTTTTGCATCCTTAAATTCAAACTTACCTGAATATCCGCTTCCACTAAATGTATATGACATTTCTTCAGCATATGAATTTGTAATATAGATATCTACGGCATTACCTGCAGAACTTAATGCAGTTTGTGCAACATTGAATACCTTAGCCATTGCAACGCTTTGATTGATGTTTTCAACTACCATTTGCCATTGTTCACCATAACCTGCTTGGTTAATGCTTGAAACATTTGTGAATGAAGTGAAATCATAATTTATGCTTGATGCATTGACAACATTACTTGAATATGAAGGATTCATCGCAGCTGGTAAATAATCATATGCTGTTGCTGTTTCTACTGCTGTTAATCTTGCAACATATTCTTTAACTGTATTAACTAATAGGCCCTGAATATGAGCTTCAGTTTCAGTGATTACTGTTGTAAGAGTAGTAGGAACATCTTCAATTGCTGTAACTGCATTTAACTTTGCAATCTCTGTCTTTGAGAATTCAGTTAAATCTTCCTTAAATTCAGGATTTGGGATCTTAGCAATCCCTGCATCAACTACTTCTTGTAATTTTGTAACTGCAATCTTCTTTGTTTCAGTTAATGCATATTCTTCTAAATCATCTCTAATTTCCTTAACACAAGGCTCGAATCCTTCGATAGTATCCACTGCCTCTAGTTTCTTCTTTTCTTCATTATAGAATGCTTGAGTATCAATCTTTAAAGTGTCATAAGGAATCTTAGCAATTAATGCTGCAACATATGGATCTAGTTCTTCTAATGCCTTGTTCTTTAATGCAATGATTACTTTTTCAGTTTCAGTACTTATAAAAGTTTTTGTATCGTCTAATATTTCTTTGAAAGTATCTGATACCTCAGCTAAGGTTTCTGTCGCATCAATTTTTGCCATTTCCGTATCGTAGAATGACTGAACAGAATTCTTTAATTCTTCATATGTTATCTTCTCAATCAAAGGATTGATCACGCCATTTAATTTTTGAATTGCTAGAGGTTTTAATGTATCCTTAGCAAATGCTTTTGTATCATCGACAACCTTATTTACTGCTAACTTTGCTGTTTCTAAGTCGTTGATTCCATTAATGTATTGTTTTTCAGTATCGTAATAATTCTTAATAGCGGTTTTTAAATCCTCATCTGGGATTTTTTCAATGACCGGATTTACAATCTCATCTAATTTTGATATAGCAGCTGATTTATATGATGCCAATTCATTAGTCTCGTCATTTGTGGAGCCTGATCCTGTAGAAGGATTGTCAGATGGTTGGGTAACAGGTGGATTTGTTGTACCTGGATTAGTTGATGGAGTACTACCACGACCGCCACATGCAGTTAGTGTGCCAACGATTGCCAACCCCATTAATAAAGCAATTATCTTTTTCTTTTTCATCTACATTCCACCTCCACTACTTAATCTTTTAGCGTCAGTGACAGCTTTTTGCATTCTACTTCTGCAATTTTGGTTATTTTCATTAATAGAATTCTTTTGAATTGTTTTATAGGCAATGTAAATAACACCAGGAATAATAAAAATTAAAAGTAATAATAAAACCGTCGTGAATTCCATTGAATTATATGATTTGATTTGACTCTTTGCAGATTCATATTCACTTTCTAATTTTCTTAATTCATTATAGTGCTCCATTGATGTTTCACGAGCCATTATTTGGTAATGACTTGTTGTACGTCCATGTCTTTCAGTTGATTCTTGTGTTGGTTGCCATCCGAATGCAGTCATATCTTGAATATAATTATGGCACTCATCGTATAGTTTTCTCATATATTTATCGCCATTTTGCCAACCTGATAAATGTACTTGTTTTGTTTCAATCATATATTTTTTCTCCTCTTACTCTTCACATTTTATATTTTTAATTAAAGCAAATGGGTATACGAATATGCTCAATGCCATTGCTAAAGCTGTAGCAAATGCAGCCGCTAATAATGCTAATACTAAACCTAATAGGAAGAATAAAATCTTCATCGCTATCAAGAATACCAAACCATCAAAACTGAATTCGAAAATGATACCTGGAAATTTGACAAATCCCCAAGACGTAATCTCCAACCACATATCAGTTATGAATGTATTATTTAGAATCATAGTTCCTAAAAAACAATAGGCAAACAAGCCAATTCCTAGATAACCAAATCCTGTAGAAACTTCGCCATTTACAAATGAACTTATACCAACTGCAATAAATAGTAACGCTATTAAAGAAGGCCAAATAAATGAATGAATCCTTCTCTTTTTAAAAGTTGCATTGATTTCTCTTTCTCTTTGTTCTGCTTTCCTTTTTTCTTCTAGAAGTCTTATTTCATTACAATCATTGCATAAAACTCTTTGTCTAGTTTCTGTATGACTGGTTCTACCTGTTCTAACTACAAATGATTCATTTACACGATTTAAATTCGACGCCTCATAGATGGGATGATTACATTGTTCGCATACACCTAATATTGGTTTAGGTTCTTGAACCACTTTTTTTCTACAACCGTAATCTTTTCTTCAATAGGTTTATCTTCCTCTTTTCTTTCCATATCAAATAACTCTTCAATGGAACAATTAAGAATTCCACACATTTCTTTCAAAGTATCAATTGATGGTTCTGCATCATCGTTTTCCCATCTAGATACCGCTTGGTATGTAACATGCAATTTATCGGCTAAATCTTTTTGTGTCAAACCTGCTTTATTTCTATATTCTTTTATTTTTGGACCAACGCCCATGAATCAACACCTCCTTGAACCAATTTCATTTTACAATTGAATTATCGATATGAAAATTAACGCTTTTTTGAATCACTCAATTTTTTGTTGAGTTTATTTAAAATCGCTCAATAAGTTATAATTTTTTTATGTTTAACATTGTATAAACTATACTATATTTTACCCAAACCCGCATATTTTTGTCAATACGTGTATGTACGAGATGTGATGATTATTGACACCTATTTCAGAAACAAAAAACCTCCACCATTTTTGATGAAGGTAAATTCGTAATCTAGTCTATTTATACTTGTACCTCTTTTCCATTTCTGAATTTGAATGTCAGTTTCTTTTCTTTGGATACCGTTACTTTCTCTACCATGAATCTGAATGTGGTGTCATCGAAATGGTCTATCGCTACAGGAAGGCTCTTAAACCCTTCAATGAATGAATTCAGCTTTTGTGACAACGAAATTTTATGTATCTACTCATCTTTTAGATTTCCGTATTCTACATTTGTCCTTTCGAATCGCTTTAAGAGTTCTTCGTATCTCTTCACGTACTCTTCCTGGGATTGAGCTTACGCATATTCTCTTGAACCATCTTATTGGATAATTCAGAAACAATATTCATCTCGTTTTGTAGTTCCACAAGCCTTTGTTTTTTGCTAATCGTGTAATCGTGGGGTATATCGTGTAAAAGTAGCCCTAATCGTGTAATCGTGATATTTCAGCTGTAATAGTTCTTTAAAAATCAGCTTGAATTCTTCCTTATTTCTTTTAAAAATAGTTCTAAAAATGACAAAAAGGGACTCAAACCAGATAAAACCATTAGTTTTACCGTAGTTCAAATCCCCTAGAGTATAAAAAAGACCTTGATAACATTGTATCAAAGTCGTTCTTTCAATATGTGTTAGGTGACCTATTTTGATACACCAGCGCACCCCTAATAAATTTTACTACACCCCTAGCAAAATTTACTACACCCTTGATTTTTTTACTACACCCCTAATATTGATGGCTTTGTTAGGCAGTTTTTGAGATGAATATTCATGTATTCGTTTACCCAATAAAGTATATGAGTTTCCTATCTAGGTATATGATTTTCCGATTTAAGCATTCATACACTGTAGCAACTGCAGGTATCATTTCTGAAATAGGCAGTTTTGAGTTTAATGAACCATCATTTTTCCATGTTTGATAAATGTCCTTTTTCATCATCAGTCCTTATTTCATTTATCTTAAAGTTTTGAGGAACTACGACTATTTCTCGCACTGCTTATGCAGTAGGTTAAAACCAGCTCACATGAATTGTACCGCACTAGTATTCATTGAATGGGTTGTCTCAGAGCATACAAATTCACTTTTTATTTTTTTAGATTTTTAAAACACGGAAAAAAAGAACCAATCATTTCTGATCAGTTCCTTGCGTTTTTATGTATGTTTTTTAGTGATTTTTACTTGTTTTTCAATTTACCCATATTTACCGAGAAAAGCATATCATTTACCTATAGAAGTATATGATTTTCCTATTTGAGACGTCATAAACTTAGGTTATTGTGTTTATTATTACTTAATTATATCTTCTGAATCTTCAATTAGTTCATAGTCTGAATATTTATATTCTTTCGGCTTTTTATCCGTATATTTAATTATTATTTCAAAATCATTTTTTAATTTAGAATACTCATCATCATTATTTTCGTATTCACTGAATTGGATAGATCCTTTGTAACCAAATTCTATTAAATAGTTTTTTTTAAACACATACACATAATGAATGTCAAACTTATTTAAATCATCGATATTATCCGGTAAATTAAACCAATCATTTACCAAGTCGTAAAAATCATCTTTTTCTTTTTTTAGATCATCTAAAGTAATTTTTAATTCAATCGTAAATAATTCATTAGTTTCATAAAATTTAAGTTTTTTATATCCTATTTCGTTAAGTTCTAAAAAGAAGTCCTCTTCAAAGTAATAATAAGCGTCTTCAAAGTCTAAATCATCATCAAAATATATACCATAATCCGATAGTAAATCATATAGTGAATTAGAATCATACCAAATTCCTTCTTCTTTTTTTATTTTATATTTACCATTATATAGTTCTATATTATAGTCTTCATCATCAAACTTTTTGTTGTTTGTGAAATCAACATCAAAATATGTATAGTTTTTAGATTCATACCCATTTACCGCAATTTTATATTTGCCATCAGATTCACTATATGAATGTTTAAGATTGAGCCACAAATCGTTGGTGTTGGTGTCTTTAACCATTGTATATTCTTGAGTTTGTTCATAATTGTAATCAATATCTTCTTCATGAATGTTTAGCGTTCTACTAGCTTGAATAAGTTTGTCTTTTTTATTTTCAAATTTTAGTTTGTCAAATTTTTTTTCAAGCTCAAAATTATTATATTGAACTACTTTTCCTTTAGGTTTAGGCATGGTTAAAGAATTTTTGTTGCAAGCTGTCAATCCTAGTCCTAACACAAAAACCAAAAGTACTGTTAGTGTTTTTACTATTTTTTTCATTTGATTTTTCTCCTTTTATTTTTTTAGAAACATTTTATTATTTATATTTTAACACATCAGCACCCCAAAAACAAGGCTTTTCAAAAGAGAACCACCATTTCTGATCAGTTTCTTGCATTATTTATATTTGTATTCCACTATTCTTAACCCTTTTTTCGATTTACCCATATTTACCGAGAAAAGCATATCATTTACCAATAAAAGTATATGATTTTCCTATTTTTTTACCTGCTTTCTTATTAATACATTTTAGGATTTTAAACCCTTTTTAACTCTGTTAATTATATCATGTTTTTGTCATAAATACCATCTTATAAATATCGATGTTAATTAACCTGTTAACTTTTGCTATATATTACATTCATATAAATTTTAGATAATCGTTAAATTGTAGGGTAATCGTTAAATTGTAGGGTAATCGTTAAATTGTAGGGTAATCGTTAAATTGTAGTTATGTTTTGGCTAAAAACTTCTAAATATTCATTATAAACATACGCTTCTATGCTTGCTATAACTTGGTGGCAAATGGAATATAGGGATTTTTGCCTTTTATTCCAAATAAAAAAGGCTTGACACTTTTGTATCAAACCTATGCTTTCAATATGGTGGAGACAAGGGGACTTGAACCCCCGACCTCTTGAATGCCATTCAAGCGCTCTCCCAGCTGAGCTATGCCCCCATGGTGCGGTCAGTGAGACTTGAACTCACACAGCTGTTAACTACCAGCTCCTGAAACTGGCGCGTCTACCTATTCCGCCATGACCGCATCGCTTAAATATTATACTACTTTTTAACCGGGATTTCAAGTGAAATCTCATTTTTTTGTAAAAAACCGGAGCGACTTTGGCTCCGGTTGTTTTGTTTTTTTACCTTTGGACACGTCCGGAAGCGTCTCCCTTAATCAAGGTTTCGACTTCCTGCTCGCTCACAAGGTTGAAGTCTCCGAAGATCGTATGCTTCAAAGCGCTCGCACCGACGGCGAATTCCAAGGCTTCCTTGAAATCGGATTTTGTGAGAAGTCCGTGGATTAATCCGGAAGCGAAACTGTCGCCGCCGCCGACGCGGTCAACGATCCGGATTTGATACTTCCTGGACTGGTAGAATTCCTTCCCGTCATAGATCAGCGCGCTCCAGCCGTTGTCGTTTGCGGAGTAACTTTCCCTGAGGGAGGTCGCTACGTATTTGAAGTGGAATTTGTCCATCATCTGCTGGAAGATTTCCTGGTAGCCTTCCAGAGAGAGTTTCCCCGTTTTCACATCAGTTCCCTTGGGTTTGAAGCCGAGGCATTTCTCAGCGTCCTCTTCGTTCCCGATGCAGACGTCGACATATTGCATCAAGCGCGTCATCACTTCCTGGGCTTCTTTTTCCGTCCAGAGTTTTTTCCTGTAGTTCAGGTCGCAGGACACGGTGACGTTGTGCTTCTTCGCAACCTTCAAGGCTTCTTCGAGGACTTTCGCGCTCTTTTTGGAGATTGCCGGGGTGATTCCCGTGAAATGGAACCAATCGGCGTCCTGGAAGATCGCTTCAAAATCAAAATCCTCAACTTCCGCTTCCGCAATCGCGCTTCCCGCCCGGTCGTAGATGACCTTGGAGGGACGCATGGAAGCGCCGTGCTCAAGGTAGTAGATGCCGATGCGATCGCCGCCGCGGGCGATGAAGCGGGTGTTGACGCCATGCTTCCTCAAGGCGTTGATTGCCGCCTGCCCGATTTCGTGTTTCGGAAGCTTTGTGACATAGACGGATTCATGCCCGTAGTTCGCGAGGGAAACAGCAACATTGGCTTCGCCTCCCCCATAGACAACATCAAAGCTGTCAGCCTGCACAAACCTTTGATATCCCGGAGGGGAGAGTCTCAACATGATTTCCCCGAAAGTTACTATTTTCGCCATTTCAACAGTTCCTTTCTTTATTAATTTTATAAAGGGTGAATTTTCACCCTGTCTTTCTCATTTTGCGATTTTCCGATGAAAAGTGAAGCCGAGTCCGGCGGAAACCTTGTCCGCCGCGGCGCGGATGTCCAAACCGACCTGGCCGTTCTTCATCTCCTCTTCGTTGTACATGTCGGAGACGCTGATTGCGGCGACGACATTTCCCATGTGGTCGAAGATCGGAGCTCCGTAACAGGCCATGTGGTTTTCGACTTCGCGGTTATCGATTGAATAACCCCGCATTCTCACGATCTCCAGTTCCTTTTTCAGCCCCTCGGGATCAGTGATCGTGCGTTCGGTTTTCTTCTCAAACTTGATGTTGGCAATGATCTCATCCCGTCTTTCCTTCGGCAACCATGCCAGCAGGGCTTTCCCTAAACTCGTGCAGTAGACTGGATGCCGTGTTCCAAGATCGCATGCAGCGAGTTTGGCTTTCGGAGACTGCCATTTGTAAACGTAGACGACCTCGTCCCCGTCCAGGAAACCCATAAATCCTGTCTTGTTGTATTTGGCAGCGACTTCGCGGAGGTAATGCGAGCCCAAGTGGATGATGTCGTTGGAACTGACATATTTGCTTCCGATGGAGAAGGCCCTGCTTCCGAGGACATACAATTTCGAGTTGTACAAGGACGTTTCCGCAAGTTTCAGTTTCAGAAGCGTCTGTACGATTTCGTACGCGGAAGATTTGGGCATTTCCAAAGCTCTAGCCAATTCTATCAGTGATGTCCCTTGGGGGTTGGCTGCCAAAATTTCCAGGATTTTCACAGCCCTGACTATGGTTCTGTTCATAAGTCCCTTCCATAAGTTTTTTTTAATAAATTATATATTATTTGGAATGAGATGTCAACTGCTTTCAGACTATTGCTCCGTGGTCCTTCAATACGACTTAAAGAAGGTCCTGACCGCCGTTGATTTGGATGACTTCACCGGTGATAAAGGAAGCTTTCTCGCTCACGAGGAAGCCGATGACCGCGGCCACCTCTTCCGGTTTTCCGAACCGTTTCAAAAGGATGTTCTGTTTCCAGGATTCGAACAACTGCGGGTTCTTCTTCCTGGTCTCGTCATGGAAGGGTGTGTCAATCGTGCCCGGAGAGACGCAGTTCACCCTGATCCCGTATTCCGCCAAATCCTTGGCGCTCGCCCGCGTGAAGGTGACGATACCCGCCTTCGCGGTGGCGTAAATTCCCGCTCCCGGACCGCCGGCGTTGTAAGCGGCGTTCGAGGCGTAGTTCACGATTGAAGGATAGGGGCTCTTCTTGAGCATGGGGATCGCTTCCCGGGTCATGAAGACTGCCGAATCCAGGTTCAGGGCCATAACCCTTCTGTAGAAATCGGTGGGAAGTTCTTCGAGCCTGCTTCTTCCGCCCAGGCCGCCGGCGTTGTTTATGAGAACATCCAGATGGTCGTATTTCTGTCTGATGATTTCCATGCTTTTGACGATTTCTTCTTCGTTCGTCACGTCGAAGTGATAATAATCGGCTTCGATTCCCATTCCCCGAAGTTTCTTAAGCGCGACTTCAGCGGCCGCGTCGTCGATGCCGTTCAGGATGATGGAATACCCGGCCTTTCCCAATTCTTCCGCAACCGCGAGACCTATTCCTCCGGTTCCTCCGGTAATCAAAGCTATTTTCTTCATTTTACAATCCTCCTTAAAAAAATCTTTTCTTGCCGGTGTGAAGATGTCGATCAATTTCCCCTTTTCCAGGCAGACGCAGCCATGCACGATGTCCGGTTCTTTGGCCAAGCAATCGCCGGGGCCGACGATTCTTTCTTCCTCGCCGATCGTGAATTTGAACTTCCCTTCCACAATATACGTCATCTGTTCATGATAGTGCGAATGGAGGGCTCCGACGGCGCCCTCATCGAAAGCGACTTCGCAAACCATCAGATTGTCCGAATAAGCCAGGATTTTTCTGGTGACGCCTTCTCCGGCCGGCATTGCCGGGACGTCTTTGTTGTAGTTGAAATGTTTCATAATCAATCCCTTTCCTTATATATTTAGAGCATCCGCAATTCTAGTCGGAATTCAGCGTTTTTTCCGATTTGTCTTACCACGAGTGTTTTCCGCATCTTGTTCACGGGGTTGTCATAGGAATCCAGGACATAGAGTTCCTTCCCCGCGAGGTCGATTCGTCCGGCAAACGCTCTTGAACCGGTTTTTAACCGGAAGTTGAATTCCTTCTCAGCGCCGGAGAGTTTCCTCACGTTCTGCAGATGGGCGTAACCCGCGTCCCTGAACCCCAAATCCGCGGGTTCAAAGGTCCCCGACAGTTCCAGCTCCACTTCCGCTTCGAAATGGAAGAAATAGTCGTAGGTGTGGCGGGTTTCGCTCCGGACGAGGAACCGGTCGCTCAAGGCCTTTCCGGAGAGCGCGACGCTCCTTTCGAAATCCACGCCCGGATAGACGTTTTCGCAGACGGCGCTGATGCTCACCCCGTCATAGTGCAGGGTTTTTCCGGGATGGGTCGAATGCTGGTTGCTTCCGTCCACGGCGACCGTCGTGTGCGCGGCGGTGGTCCGGTGCCATTCCCGGTACATCTTCGACCGGTAGCCGGCGTTGCTCAGGTCGCGGGAGAGATAGTTCCCGAGGGCTACAACCTCCAGGCTCATCACGTCCGGATGGGCGTGGCTTTCGGTGTTGTGCCCGTATTTCAGGAAGGCGTCGTAATGGCCGTTCCTGATGAGCCCGTAATTCGAACGCGGGTAATTCTGCGTCTCCTGCTTGAGGTGGGCCTCTCCGTTTTCGAAATCCGTGTTCAGGACCATGTGTTCGAAGGAGATGTCCTCGAAGACATAGTAGGGTTTCGAAAGCGGGAGCGTCGTCCGCGGAACCGGGTGGGAGCTGATGATTTTCAAGATGGTTCCGATTTCCGAATCATATCCGAAGCACTTTGCGAGCACATGGTAAATGTAGGAGTAGGTCTTGAGATTCACATTCGGCCAGCCGTCGTTCGGATTCGGAAAGAAGAGATTTGAAAAAGCGTAGTGGTAGGCGGCGATTCCCATGTTCCGGATCGTCTCTTCGACGTGGGCGGGAAGCTGGTAATCATATATTTTCGTAAACAGCAGCAAAGCCGAAAGGCCTTCCAACGTGAAGAAATTGTAATGAATCGAGCCTTCGTACCAGAAATGTTCCGCGGTCACTCCGTTTTCGATCTGATAGACGAGGCCGAAGAGTCCGTTCACCGCAAAGTCGATCAGCTCTTCTTTTCCGAAGAAGAGGCCGATCATACCGATCGCCGCGTTCTTCCAGCAGGAAATGTTGCTCAGGCGGTCGACCTGGGGCTTCAGAAGCTTCCAGACCTCCGCGAAGAGGAGCCGGTAGCCCTTTTCCAGGAACTCCTCCTCCAAATCCTCTTTCACAATCTCCAGCGCCTGAATCATCCGCGTGGTGATGATCGCTTCGTTCAGGCCTTGCGGAAGGATCCTTCCGCACCCCCACTTCATCGTGCGGTAATCGGGATAGACCCTTCCCGCCTTGTCATGGAGCGGAAACTCCAGGTAGCGCTCGGCATAGAACATCATCAGGTCCTTCAGGATTCCGAGATATTCCCGGTCCCCTGTCGCCTTGTAGAGCGCCGCCGCCTTCATCATCGTGAGGACCGCTTCGTTCCGGTAGAAATACCTCCAGACGCCGTCGTAGACCTCGCCGGTGTATCTTTTTCCGCAGATTTCGCAGACATGCTCGTGGGGCTTGTTCAGATCGAAGATCAGGCGCCCACCGTCGATGTCGCAGAAATAGTTATGTCCCCATTGGCTCAAGAGTTTCGGGTCGTCATGGAAGTTCTGAAAGAACGTCCTGACTTCCTCGATCATCTTTTGCTTGGCGGGGATGAATTTCGGGGAATCGTTCAATAATTCCCGGAAACGTTCATTCAGGTATTGCATGGTTCCTTGCTCCTGAGCAGGTTTTTCCGATTTTTCGCTTCAAACACCAGTTTCCCATCGACCTCGAGGAAAGTCGCGCCGATCAGAATGACATCCTTGAGAACGCCGTTCTGGAAGCGCAGGTAGAGGTTGCTTCCGTCGGTCTTGACGAAACCGTCGTCGATCTTCCCTTCGTAGTAGCGGTCCGTCCATTCCCCGCCGGTGATTTCCAGGGCGAGCATCTCCGCCGTCGAGTTGTTCCTTGTTTCGATGGCCGGGAGTTTCCCGGAATCTCCGTACTTAACAATCTGGATGAAGACGCATGATTCCGCTTCTTCGCTTTCCGCCCTGAAGCTCTTGAACTCTTCCTTTTTCACGATATCCGGTTCCTGGGGAGTGAAGATCGTGCTGATGTGGAATTCGGAAGTTGTAAAAGCGATCTTCCTGTCGGAGAAGAATTCGATCTCCATCTCGTTCAGACCGATTCCGTAGCGAGCTTTGTTTCCTTCAAGTTTCGGTGGGGCGTAGGTGTTGTTCACGAGCGTGTAACGGTGGGGAAGAGAGCTTACAAGCCGGTCGATGACGAGAAGATATTCCAGGTTGTTGGAAAGGACGGTGCGGGACGCTTCCGTCATCTCCAGGTCCCTTCTGTAGATCTTCGCGTTGTCGCCTTTGTAGATGAAGAGCCGTTCGTCCGCTTCCACGAATCCGACTTCGCCCCGGAAGCCCTCGACCAAATCGGCCTCGGGATCTTCGGAAAGGCGTTGATAGGCGGAATGCATGTAGGCGTCCGATTTCCCTTCCACATCATATATTTTCCAGTCCACAAGCACCGAATTATGGTGCCAGGGCATAATTTCCCGGTTGTATCCTTCATCGACCAGCAGCGGGACGTTCTTCCGGTTCAGGATGTAGCTCAGATTGTCGGGATGGTGGTGGGAGAGGCTCATCACTTTGTGCTTGAACCGCCGGTAATGATCCCAACCGATTTCCCACTGCTTGTTTCCTCCGGGGGCCGAACATTTAATCGAGAAGACGGTCGCGTCTTCGTCCCAGCTGTCCCGGAAGTAAAGGAGGCCCAAATCGGGGAAATACCTGGTCTTGGGGAGTTCCCTGATGTCCCGCGCCGCTACGGTCGGGTCGAACCAGAGAAACTCGAGCCCCGCTTCGAACAGGATTCCCGGCTTCACATGGCTTTCCAAAGCCTCCTGGTAGAGGTATTTATCCAAAACCAGTTCCGCAAGCGCCTGCGCGTAGCCGTCCCGGTATTCGCTCGCGTACTTGTAGTAGACCGCGGGCACATGGGAACTGTAGTAATCGTGGCAGTCCCCGAAGTTCAGGGGATGGAGCAGGTTCCCCGTCGACTGATAGAGTCTAAAATAGAATGTGTTTTTCAGATAAGAGCAGGTTTGGAAGTAGTCGATTCCTTCCGCCGATCTGAGCAGGTGGGCATAAACGAAGAGCCACATGCCGCCGTAGCGCCAGTAGGCCGCGCCTTCGTAGTTCGAGCCGTCGTCGGCGAGATAGGCGTAGACCTTTTCGAAGTTCTCCTTGCTGATGTCGATGAACTTCTGTGCCTCCGGGTATTCCGGAAGCAGCGCGTAACCCGCGGCCGCAAGCCCGGTCATGTTGATCCAGTTGTGGTTTTGAAAATACTGCGTGGACCAGCCCTGGCCGGCGGTTGCGACCTTGTGGTCGTACATGATGTTCGCCTGCAGAACAAGTTTTTCGAAAACCTTCTCCCTTTCTTCGGGAGTGAGGTCGTCCTTCAGCCAGTCATAGGCCAGACCTAGACCGAAAAGGATCCAGGAAGCGCTCAGGTCGACGTTGACCAGGTAGCTGTAGCCCCAGTCCTTGTATCCCACGACCGTAAGCATCCACCTTTTCGCATGCTCCAGATACCTCTCCTCCTCGGTGAGTAGGTAAAGCAGGGCCAGGTTCATGATCGTGATGCCCATGAAGGTCGTGCTCATCTTCGGGGGTTCGACGCTCAGGCTCTGCCTGATTCTTCTTTCCCCCTCGTCATAGAGGCGCTTGAATTGTTTTTTCCGGACTCCGGAAAGGGACGCTTTCAGTTCCGAAAGCGGAGTTTCGATGAACAATGGCTTTTTCAATCAGTTTCCCTCTTTCTGAAAAATGTCATGGATTTTATCAATAATTCCGTTAATCAAAGCCAAAAACAAGACGTAAAAGCAAGCGTAGAGGATCGGTTCCCCGGGGATGACCACGCGGCTTGGATCCAGGTGGAAAAATGCGATCAGCGCCCGGTTCAAAAGCTGGTAGGTGAAGAAGACCAGGACGTTGATGAAGAGGGCTTTGCAGATTTCCCCGAGGAAATAGAGGACGCCCTCGAGCACGGTCCGCTCCTGGAACTTCTTGTTGGCGATCTTTCCTCTTCTTCTGATTGTGAAGAGGTGGTAGATGATCGGGTTGATCACGAAGACGGTGAGCAATCCCATCGCCACGCCGAGGAAAAAGATCAGGTCGAGCGGATCTTCCGCAAGCCCCGCCCCCGTCCCCCAGGCGACGAAGAAATAAGCCGCGCCGCTGAACCACCACTGGACGAAATAGGCTTTCAGGTTTTCGCTTGCTTTCGGTTTGGGTCTATTTTCTGCCATAGGTCGTTCTCACAAATCTCAGCAGCAATCCGACCAGAAGGACGAGGTAGACCACAGCGAAAATCCCGTAGATGTATAAGGACTTCAGGTCGTTGACGCTTTTCAGGTTCCCCTGCTTCCCGATGCAACTTGCGAGCTGGACGACGAGGGTGATCATGAATCCGAAACTGACCAGCCAGGTGATCAGGATGCCGATGACGCCGTCCCGGGAGCATTTCTTCAGTTTCGTCGCCTCGAATGCGGAAATGAGGCCCGCAAGAATGAAGCTGAAAAATGTGAGGCCGGTGAGCCGGTCGTTCACTTTCATCAGGTCGAGGATCAAAGTGCTGGAGATTGCGAGCGCAACCAAAGGAAGGACGATAAGGCCGGTTTTTAGATGGTCGACACGCCCCAGGACTTCCCGGCACTGCGCTTTGAAAGCCGAGATTTTTTCCTTGTCCAACTTCTTCATGCTATCCTCTCTCCGCTTTCCAGATTAAAGTAATGCGCTTTGTCCATTTTCAAAGCGACTTCTAGTTCTTCCCCCACCCGGATGTCATAAACCGCCGGAGCCGCGAGGAGCATCTTACCCCAGGGGCTTTCCATGTAAACGTGGAACTGGTCGCCTAAAAGTTCGCAGTGCTCGACGCCGTAGCGCGCCTTCGCTTCCGATTTCTCCAATATGGCGGGGGCGATGGTGACGTCTTCGGGACGGATCCCGAGCATCACTTCCTTACCCTCGTAGGGCTTCAAGGCTTCAAGATCGGCGTCGGCGATCCGCCAGGAGAAGTCCCCGCTCATTGCGAAGCCGCCTCCGATCCGCACCTTCACCATGTTCATCGGAAGTGAGCCGATGAAGCCGGCGACGAAGAGGTTCTTCGGTTTGTAGTAGAGTTCATAGGGTGTGCCGATCTGCTGGATGACGCCGCCGTCCATGACGATGATTCGGTCCGCCATCGTCATCGCCTCGATCTGGTCGTGGGTGACGTAGATTGTCGTCGTCTGCAAAGCTTTCTGCAGCTTCACAATCTCCGTCCGCGTCTTCACGCGGAGTTTCACGTCCAGGTTGGAGAGGGGCTCGTCCATCAGGTACATCTTCGGCTTCCTGATGATCGCCCTGCCCAGGGCGACGCGCTGGCGCTGGCCGCCGGAAAGCTGTCCGGGAAGCCGGTTCAGGTATTCCAGAAGGTCCAGGCTTTCCGAGACCTTCATGATGTCTTCATGGATGTAATAGGGATCCTTGTGTTTCAGTTTCAGGCTGATGCCGATGTTGTCATAGGAAGTCATCGTGTGGTAAAGGGCGTAGTTCTGGAAGACCATGGCGATGTCTCGGTCCGCCGGCGCGAGGTTGTTCAGGAGGACGTCGTCGAGCCAAATTTCGCCGGAAGTGATCTCCTCGAGGCCCACGATCATCCGGAGGAGGGTCGATTTCCCGCACCCGGAAGGGCCGACGATGACGATGAATTCCCCGTCCGCGATTTCCGCATTAAAATCGGAAACCGCCTGGACGTTGTTCGAATAGATCTTGCTTACGTTTTTCAATACCAGTTTACCCATTGCGTACCTCCCGGCCTTGGCGGTGCTTCCGGAAAAAAGCCTGGTCCTTGACCTTCTTGAGGGTGATGAAGCTGGCGAGGAGCAGTGAAGCCACCGTCAGGTAGTTGACAATGCGGACGGTAACCGTCTTCCCGCTTTCAAGCAGATAGAAATGAGGAAGGATGAGGAAATTCCGAATCAGGGCATAGGCCGCGAGTCCGAAATTGAACCAGACCCATTCGCTTTTGTAGACTTTGATTTTGATCGCACACAGGAACAGGACCAGGGTGAGGATGATGTTAAAGATGACGGAGACGCCGATCTTCCAGTCGGTGGTGATCATGTTCAGCACGGAAACCGTGGTGTAGAGATTTCCGATGATGACGAGTAGGATCAGATAATAACCCCAGACATTGTTCCTGTAGAATGTCATTTCGATTTTCTTGAACTTGTCCTTCATTTTGAACCTCGCATGCGGTTGAGCAGACTGTTTTTCTTCAGGTTCCGGAAGTAGGTTTTCACGCCTTCGTGTAATGAAAGATATCTGAAAAAGTTTATAATGATGACCGCCAGGAAGGCCGCCGCGACGATGGCGGTCACGCCGTTCAGGACGATTCCGGAATCAAGCATCCGGGTGTTGACCTCGTAGTTCTCCAAGCCTTCCAGATGGGTGTAGGAGAAATCAAGGGAAAGATAAATCCCGAGCATTTCCCGCAAGGAAAAGATGTTCAAAACCGCCCGCACGACTACAAAGATGCTGATGACGGCGTCAATCACAAGCGTGAAGAAGTTGCAGACTTCGGTCTTGATCCGCGTGAACCACATGAATCCGTAACCAAGGATCATCAGGATTCCGAAACAGAGGACGCTCCGGTTGAAGACCTGCAGTTTTCCGCTGTAGAATTCCGCGATTGGTCTGTTTTGCTTGGCTTCGAAACCGAAAAGGACCTGGTAGTCGGTCATGAAGACCAAGGCGTAGATGAAGGTCGCGATTCCGAGCGAAAAGCAGATGATAAAGAGGTATTTTTGTAACTTCATGTTCAGTTTCATAATCCACCTTTTCGTTTGCAAATAGTTTTCATCCCCCGGTAAAACATACAACCGCAGTTGTCTGCTTTATCGGGGAGGGTAGGCAGAGCCTACCCTGGTTTCTTAGTTTCCGCTGCTCCCGCCCGTCATGGCGTCGAAAGCGGTGTTGTAGACATTGATGTACTTTTGGACACCGTTGTCGTCATAGAGCTTCTTGTATTCCTGATAGGTCTTCGGAAGCGGAATGTCGGATCTGTTCGGTTCCAAAACCTTGAAACGAATGACGTTGTAAACGACTTCGTAGAAGGAAGTGTCGAGCGACACCTCTTCCTGCAGGGTCGTGGACTGTCTTTGGGTGAAGGAGAAGAATGAGGGTACAAGTTTGTAGTAGTTGTCGTTGTCGCCCTTGATGCCGGTTCCCGCGTAGGTCGGGAAGTTCGTCGTCGATTCGTTCAACAGTCTCCAACCGGCAAATCCGCGTTCGCTCGTGTATTGGTACTCAAATCCGATTTCTTTCTGATAGCCGATCGGCATCTGGCAGCCGAGCCAGTCGCGGAGGAACGTCGAGAGGTCGCCCTTCGCCAGCTCGTTCGCCTTGTCGAGGATCCATTGCTTGTACTTCGGATAGGTGATCCCGTCCGGTCCGACGAAGGTCTCTTCGGAGAGCAGTTCGGGAAGCCCGTAGTTTTGCAGTCTGCTTCCTTCTTCGGAGAAGAAGTAATCGAAGAGCGTCAGGGCGCGGAGGATTTCCTCTTCGCTTGCAGCTTTGGAAATCGCCCAGCCGTCCGGTTTGATCGAACGGGAGTTGGGGATGTAGTATTGCCATTTGCCGTTGATCTTCGCAACCGGGGGCAGGACCGTGACGACGTCGTTGTTGAGGTTGTCGGCGGTCGTGGAGGCGATCCAGTCGAAGGTCATGAAGCCAAACTGCGGATTCGTGGCGTTGTCGGATCCGTAGAAGACGTTCCTGTAGTTGGTCTTGTCAGTCTGGACATGGAAGTCGGTGTGAATCAACCCTTCCGCATACCACTGGCTGAAATAGCTCAGGGAATCATAGAAACTTTCTTCATAGAACGTGAAGACCAGGTCTCCGTTCGCATCGAAACGCCATCTTGCGGAATAGGTGTCGGTTCCAAAGACGGTGTCGCCGCCGAGATAGATTGAGAAGTGGAGCAGGTCATCGCGGTAGCTTGTCTGTCTCACGAAGAAGGGGGTGACGCTGTTCGTCTTGCCAGCCGTCAGGTACGAGGGGTTGGTCTTGATGACGCGGAAGAGAGCGATGAGCTCGTCCATGTCATAAGCGGCCTTCGCGCCGAGATAGAGTTCAGAGGGGTTGGCGTAGTCGTAGTTGTCGGCGATGTATTGCCGGAGGACGGTAGCGGCTTCCTGGCCGTTCAGTCTGCCGTCGGCGCCGGCCGCCGCGTTCATCAATTCGATGACGTTCTGGTTGGTCTTCTTGGTGACGGAGACGCCCTGTTTCGGGGTCACGGTTCCGCCGTTCTCGCCGGTTCTGGCGTTGCTTCCGACATAGAAGCCTTCATAATGAACGGGAATCGTCGTTGCGGTGTCGAAAGTCGGAGTCGCCGCATCAAGCAGTTTCTTGACCCAAGTCTCGCGGACATGCATGGCCCGAGCGTAGGTTCCGATTTCCGCAATATACGGAATCGCATAGATCTTGCCGTCATGGGCTTTGATCGAGTCGGCGATCGCCGGGTTGTCATCGAGGTATTTCTTGAAGTTGGGCATGTTCCCGTCTTCCATCGCCTGGGTGAGGTCGACGAAATAGCCTTTCGTTCCGTAATCGATCAAGTCTTCCATGATGCTGTTTCCGCCATAAATCGTGGCGTCCTTGAACTGGTTGGCGGCGCCGACCTGGATCAGGTCGCTCGCTTTCTGGTCCTGAACCGTGACGTCCTGGAAGGTGATGTTGAGTTCTTCGCCGATGTAGGTCCACATCGGTTTCAGATCACCCGCGGTGATGACGGTCCCGTCAGGCATGGTGAGGGGGTTGGCTTTGTTGTAGGTCATGGTCCTGTCTTGGTTGCCAGTCCCGAAGTTGACCTTGAGCGTAACGTTTTTGCTGAGGTCGTCCTGGGGAGTATCATCGCCATCGCAACCCGCAAACGCAAAAGCTAGGACAAAGACAAAAATCAGAGACAATAATTTTTTCATTCCCACAATCCTTTCTTAATTTTTTTGTCTTATTTCCTTACCTATTCTTTCACACCGCCCAGATTCACACCCTTGACGAAATACTTCTGGATGTACGGGTAGATGATCAGAATCGGTATTATCGAACAAATGATGATCGCGTAAATCAGGGAGTCCGCCGCGTAGGGAATGGTCACGTCAGAACCGTATTCCACCAGCTTCTGGTAGTTCTCATGGAGCTGGCGCAGGTAGACCTGGAGCGGCTGTTGGTGCGCGCCCCTGAGGAGCATCCGCGACCAATAGTAGCCGTTCCAGCGGCTTGTCGCATAGAAGAGAGTGACGGTGGCCAACGCCGCCTTGGACATCGGCAAATAAATCTTCGTCAGGATCTGGAACTCGTTCGCCCCGTCAACGATTGCAGCCTCCTCGATTTCTTTCGGAACCCCGGTGAAATAGTTCCGGAGGAGGATGATGTTGTAGGCCTGGACGCCGAAGGCGATGACCATGCCCCAGCGGTTGTCCACGCCCATCCCCTTATAATTGAGGAAGAGGGGAATCATGCCCGCCGAGAACCACATCGTGAAGACGACCAGGAAGTTGAACATCCTTTGGCCGACGAGCTTCTTCTTCGAGAGGGCGTAGGCACCGGTGACGGAAATCAGCATGCTCCACATGGTCCCTAAGACCGTGTAGAACAGGGTGTTGGTGTAGCTGATCCAGAACATCTTGTCGTAGATGATTTCCTTGTAGACGATGAAGTTCACGTCCTCCGGCCAGAGCACGATCCTTCCCATCTCATAGGCGAGTTTCCCGCTGATCGAGGCGCTGAAGGCGTAAACCAGGGGATAGAGCGCCAGGATCGCGAAGATCCCGACGAAGGCGTAGGCTATGATTTTGAAAATTATTTCGCTTCTGTTCAGTCTCATCGCTTCTACCTACCACAAAGAAGTTTTCGAAACCCGGCGGCTGATGAAGTTCGCGGCGATGACCAGGGCGAAGCCGATGATCGAGTTGAACATACCCGCCGCCGAGCCGACCGCATAGACGCCTTCGATGATTCCGATCCGCTGTTCGAATGTGGAAAGGACATCGGCCGAGGAGTAGATGTTGGGGTTATAAAGGAGGAGGACCCTTTCGTAACCGACCGAAAGCATCCGTCCGATCCTCAGGATGATCATGATGATCAAGGTCGGCGCCATTCCCGGGAGCGTCACATATCTGATTTCCTGGAGCTTGTTTCCGCCGTCGACCCGGATAGCCTCGTACAGCACAGGGCTGATGCCCATGATCGCGGCGAAGTAGACAATCGAGTTGTATCCCGCTTCCTTCCAGATCCCCGTGATGATGTAAAGGGGTTTGAAGTAGTTGGGCGTGTCCATGATCTTCGTCCCTTCCGGAACGATTTTCAGGTTGTAGAGAAACTGCGCCACCACGCCGGTCATCCGTTCGCCGTGATAGACGAGCATCAGGACGATGCTGGTGATCGTGACTTCTGATAAGAAATGGGGGAGGTAAGTGATTGTCTGCGTGATTTTCCGGAAACCCGCGGACCCGATTTCGCTGAAGAAAAGCGCAAGGATGATCGGGATGGGGAACCCGAAGATGAAACCGTAGAGACTTATCAGGAAGGTGTTCCGGAAGGCGCTCCAGAACCTGGAGCTGTAGACCCCGGAAACGATGACCTGGAAATTCCCCAAGCCCCGGAATTCGCTTCCGGAAATCCCCAAAGCGGGTTCGTACCGCTGGAAAGCCATCAGCAGGCCGCCCATCGGTTTGTAAGCCCAGAGAAAGAACCAGATCACCATCGGCGTCAGCAGGACATAGAGGCGCCAATCCTTTATGATCGTCTTCAGAATTTCCTTGAATCTTCCGTTATACATTTTCACTTCTTGTTTCATAATTCCTCTCCGTATTAGACTCTTCAATCAAGGTTTTCATGTCCGTTAGCAACCCGCTCGCTTTCTTCAGCAGGTTAAGCAATACCGCGCTTGCGACGTAGGTGAGAAGCAGCGAACCCGCGACCGCCCGGAAGGATTCCAAGAACGGTTCGCCGAAAACCGCAAGCGCTAACGTCCGTCCCAGAACCACCGCAAGAAAAGCCGCGAGAATGAAAAGGTTGAAGGCCAGGGCCCTGTCCCGAATCCCGTCCAGCGGTCTTCTGACAAAAGCCGGCACCAGGAAAATGAAAAAGTTCCCGGCGACATAGAAAAGAAGGTTCTCCAGAAAATTGTCCTTGTATAAAAGCAGGAGCGGCAGCCCCGAGACGACAAAGACGATTCCTCCCGGAAGTCCCCAGCGGAAAATCGCGACCACGGAAAGGAGGAACGCGAAACTCAGGGTGAATCCGGGAACCAATTTCCGGAGCAAAAATGCCCCCAGGAACTCGGACGCCGCCGCAAGCAGGGAAAAGATCAAAAGATCCAGACCCCGGTATTGCTTCAGACTCATGATTGTTCTCCGTTCATATTTGTGAACTTGGTTCATATTTACATTCCGAGAACATTATACAGGAAATGATTTTCAGAGTCAAGCGTTTGCATTCTTTTTATTTGTTTTTTTAGAAAGAGGTTGATATTTGTTTTCGATGTTGATATCATATAATTGGATATATTTATGAACATAGTTCATAATTATGAACGAAAGGAGACATGATGAACAAGAAAAAATTCCTGATCCTGCTTTTGCTTGTGCTGGCGTTCGGCCTTGCGGCCTGTTCTTCCGATGACGGAGGGGACTACGGGTTCGAGGAACTTTTCGTGGGCGATTTCGCCCGTCCCGGGCTCCATGACAAGGACGGAAAACCTTACGTGCTTTTGCAGGAGAACGAAACAACCGGAAAGACGATCGACGTCCTGGATCACGGGGCGGTCCCCGACGACCCCGACCATGACAACACCCAGGCTTTCAAAGCCGCAATCGGCAGCGCGGAACCGGGTGACGAGATCTATGTACCGGCGGGCAAGTACTACTTCAAGACCCACGCCTCCACAATCGGCGGCTACTATTCCCACATTTATTTAAAGAAAGGAATCAACCTCCGCGGGGAAGGAGAATCACTGGTCGAACTTGTTTCCGCCTTCCAGCCGGAAATGAACGAGAACTACAACACCTCGGTCATCACGACCTTAAGCGGTTATTCGGTCATCTCCAATCTCACGGTCACTTCCGCAACCCCGAATTCCGCCCTCCCCGATCCCAATGATTCCAACCTGAACACGGACGTCTTCACGGCCCCGAAATATGGGATTACTGTCGCGAACGGGGATCCCCTGGAGATAACCCAGAACGTCTACATCAGGAACGTCACCGTCGAAAGGTTCCGGAGGATGGGCGTCAGAATCGTCAGTTCCCGGAACGTGGTGGTCGAGGAATGCACATTCAAGAACGCGGTCGACCTCGGCGGCGGCGGGCACGGCTACGGCGTCGACATCCAAGGCCGGGGGCATGACGCGAACGACGTCGGTCTCACGATCGACTGCCTCTTCAACGTGGTGAGGAATTCACGCTTCGTCGGACCTTACCTCCGCCACGGCGTGATCATCCAATACTACGCCCACAACAACCTCATTGAGAACAATTCTTTCCAGAACATCCTGCTTGACGCGATCGACCTCCACGGCGAGGACGAGTTCTCCAACGAGATAACGAAGAACGAAATCATCAACACCCGCGCGGGGGCGGCGATCGGCGTCGGAAACAGCGGCGCGACCCACGACGCCTCCGGACCGAACAACTTCATCCATGACAACGACATCATTGGCGGCGCCCGGGGGATCGACGTCATCCTCGGTTCGGAAAAAACCATCCTTTTCAACAACCGCATCAGCAACCTCGCAAATCCGAACGCGACGGGCATCCTTCTTACCAACGCCAACGGTTCGCGGGTCATCAACAACGTCATTGAAAACATGACCGGAGAAAACTCCATAGCAATCAAGATCAACTACTCCTACTATCCTCTGAATCCGGCCCGGGGAATCCCCGACGGTTACGTGATCAAAGGGAACACGCTCAGGAACATCAGAAACGGCGTCTTCATCGAGACCAAAACCGACAACTTCGTCCTCGAGGACAATGCTTTCGAGAACGTTTCCGGCTACGAAGTCCTGGACGACAGCCCCTCCTTCCGACTTCCGGGCATCAGCGACGAAGTGATCGAAAAGAAAGGGAACTTCCTGCTTCCCACGGACAACAACTTCATCACGTCGGAAGCCAAAAACACGGTCCAGAGCCAAAAGAACATGAAGCTGAAAACCTCGGTCCTGGAGCCGGAATACAACCGGATGATCTATGCGAAATTCAACATCCGGGGCGAACTCACGCCCGACGTCAAGAACGTCTATCTCACTTTCGCGGCGAAGAGTAAGGACGGGCCGGCGACGATTAGCATCTACGGAAGCACAAACTACCTCGATTGGAGCGAGGATACGATCACCTGGAACAACTCCCGCCTCCATGAGGAGAAACTGGCTAAGGTCCTCCTCCAGGACGGCGAATACACGGCGGTGCACATCGCGGACTTCACCTTCCCGGTCGTGGGCCAGGAGTTCAAGACTTATTATATTAATATAACGGATTTTGTGAAAAGCGTGCAGGGGGATGAATTCACCCTGATCCTCGCCAACCAGCTCGTTCAGGAGATGTACATGGAGGTCTACTCCTCGAAACAGACCGCCCAGGGCATGACTTTCGGCTTGATTTTCACCAAGGATTAAAAACAGGCTTGACAACATTAAGATTGGTTCATATATAAATATATGGTTCATATATACGAACCTTTCTTCATTGAGGAAACATGATAACGTTTACAGATAAATAAGGAGGAGCGAATGAAAAAATTATTGGTCTTTTTGTTAGCGGTATTGGCCCTGGGCTTCTTCTCCGCCTGTGATGGCGGAGAGGAGCCCCAACCGGTTGTGCCGACATTCGAAAATGTCAGCATCGTTGCGGGAAACGAGGCGGGGACGATCTCCCTGCTGGTGACCGCCAAGGAAAGAAACGCCACGATCTACTACATCGTGACCGCCGATGATTCCAAGGCCCCGACGGCTGAGCAGGTCAAGGCGGGAACGGACTTCGAAGGGGTCCACGTTCTGGACAAGGGCGATTCGCAAGGAACGCTTTCGAAGAGCGTCGTCCTTGAGGGCGGAACGGTCTACACCGTCTACGTCGTCCTGGAACTGAACGGGGTCTTCTCCAAGACCGTCTATTCCAATCAGGTCCTGACCAAGACCGAGGAACAGGCCCAGGACAAGGGGAGCGGCACCCCGGATGATCCCTTCCGGATTTCGACTGTCGCGGATTTGGAAGCGATGCTCACCGATGAAGTCTTCGTGCGTGACGCCTACTATGTCCTGACGGCAGATTTGAATCTTGCGGAAGCGGGATACAGTGAAGGCGGAAAGAGCTGGGTTCCGATCGGCAAACGGACGGCCAGCCTGGTCAAGTTCGCGGGCGAATTTGACGGACAGAACCACACGATCAAGAATCTCTACATCAATTCCACCGACTCGACCGAAAAATGGGGTCTCTTCGCGGAATTGGACGTGACCGGCGTGATTAAGAACCTCCATCTTGAGGACGTCAACATCACCTCTTCCGGAACGCGCGTCGGCGCGGTCGTCGGCTACAGCAAGGGCACGGTCTCCAATGTCTCCGTGACCGGAACCATCACCGGGAAAGATAGCGGTGACGCCGACGTCGGCGGCATCGTCGGTTATCAGTATCAATCCGGAGCGATCCGTTACGCCTACTCCGCGGTCAACATCACCGCCGGCGGCAGAAGGATCGGCGGCATCGTCGGCGTGTCGGACGTGGCCGCGGGAGACAGGAACCCGATCCTCGTGAGCGACTGCTATTCGACCGGGAACATCATCGGAACCGGAAATGAAGCGAGGCAGGTCGGCGGCATCGTCGGCTACGCCAGAGGAACGGAATTCGAGAGGGTCTACGCTTCCGGCGACATCACCGGCGCGAAGGAAGTCGGCGGCTTGATCGGGTTCGTTGAGCAGAGGGAAGGGAACACGATCGTTCCGAAACTGAAGAATTCCTTCTACATGGGCGCGCGCGTCACAAAGAGCGACGCCTCGTCCAAGAACATCGGAAAAATCGTCGGGAACTGCAAGAAAGCGAACGGCGAACCCGTAATCGAAAACGTCTATTCCCTGCTCGCGACTGAACTCGTCGGCGGACCCGGAGACGCGAACTCCACCGTGGACGGAACAGGCGTTTCAATGGACAACTTCAAGAGCGTGGAATGGCTTTCGACAACCTTGAAATGGAATCTGGAAACCATCTGGGAAATCAAAGAAGGCGCTTTGAGACCGACGCTTAAGGGCATGGCCGACGACGGCAGCTACACTGTTCCCGCGGTCCCGCTCATGATCAACCTTGTCGAATTCAAGGAAGGAAACAGCGTCGGTGAAATCGGCCTGAAGATTCAGACGAACCAGGAAGCGGACATCTATTATGTCGTCGTGACGGCCGACGCGCAGGCGCCGACCGCCGAGCAGGTCATCGCGATGCAGGATTATGATGGAGTGACTCTGATCGCATCCGGAACCTTGAAAGGAACGGAACTGGAAGCGACTCTCGAAAACCTCAGCGAAGACCTTGAGTACAAGGTTTATGTGGTTGCGAAATTGAATGATGAAGTGAAAACGGAAAGCAAATCCGGAAAACCCAAAGGCACGGAACCGCTCTGGGGCGGCGAAGATCCGGCGGAACTGGGTTATTACCCGATTTACAACGCCAGGGATTTGGAAGCCTTCAGCGCGATCGCCGCGGAAAACAACACCGTCAACGCGAAACTGATGGCGGACATCAACCTCACCGGCTACTACGGCGAAGATAGCGAGGGATTCCTCCCGATTGGAAATTCATCGAAAAAATGGAAGGGCGTCTTCGACGGCAACAACCACAAGATCATCGGCCTTTTCATCAACCGTCCTGATGAAGAAAATGTCGGACTCTTCGGCTACACCGACATCGAATCCAGCCGGAACAAAGCGGCGACGATCAAGGACTTGACGATCGAGAATGCCAACGTCACCGCCAAAGGCTATGTCGGCATCCTCATCGGCCGCGGCAAAGCCGACGTTTCCAACGTCAGCATCGTCAACGGAACCGTCACGGCCCAGAACGCGGATGATTCCCGCGCGGGCGGCCTGATCGGCTTCTACCAGCAGGGCATCCTTGACAAAGCCTACGTCAAAGCGACGGTCACCGGCGGAAAACAAGTCGGCGTCCTGATCGGAAATGTCGACTATTCTTCCGACACTCCCGCCGAGGAAGTCATCATCCGGAATGTGGTCGTTGAAGGAAGCGCGACGGGCACCGACCAAGTCGGCGGCGTCGTCGGCTACCTCAGAGGCACGCTCAGGAACGCGGTCTCCTATGCGACGGCGACGATCACCGGAGACAAGACCACCGTCGGGGCCATCGCGGGCTACCTCCAGAACAGGCACGCCAGCAGCCAATTCAAGGCGACGCTCATCAGCGCAATCAGCTTCGCAGACAATGTGAAAGTGATCGGATCGGTTAAGGAGGACAGGGGCGAAGTCACCTTCCAGAAACTCTTCATCGTCGGCACCGCCTCTCCGGACGCGAGCGCCCAGGTGGTTGCGGAACTGGAGGCGGCGTGGCTTGAAGAAAACACCGATTTCGATCTCGAGAACCTCTTCAAACTCGATGAAAACAAACATTTGGTATTAAAATAAAACATAAAACAAGGTAGCCTCCGGCTACCTTCAATTAAAGGAGTGGAATATGAAACGGATATTGATCATTGTCTTCTTGCTGCTTTCTTCGCTGCTTTTCGCTTCTTGCAAGGGGGACGGGCCGGAACCTGAAGAAAGCGGAAAAGAATTGACGGCTTTCGAAAAAGTCCAGGACGCGAAGGCGAAGCTTTCCCTGGGGGACCTGAGCAACGTCATCGCCAACATCGCCCTCCCCAAAGTCGGCGAGCATGAAGTCCTGATTGACTGGGAAAGCGACAAACCCGAAATCTTAAGCAACAAAGGCATCGTGAACCGGCCTGAGGACAAGGACGTCGTCGTCAACCTCACCGCCAAACTCAGTTTCGGAGCCTCGACGGACACGAAACTCTTCCGGGTGACGGTCAAGGCGATTCCGCAGGACGTTTCAGGGAAACTGAACGAAGCCAGGAACAGTTTCGTCCTCTACCCCCTCGAGAGCGTGATCAGCGACACCATTGTCCTCCCGCGGGTCGCCGACCAGCATTTAATCTACCTTGAATATGAAACGAGCAACCCCAATGTCATCGACCTGGACGGAAACGTCACGAGGACGGACAGGGAGCAGACCGTGGACATCAAGGTCAAGTTCTCCCTCGAAGGGGAGACGGTCGAAAAGACCTTCACCCTGAAGGTGGCTCCGAAGACTGGCGCCTCGGACATCGTCACTCTGGACGACCCCCGGATTCTGAGGAAGGTTTCCGTCAAAAACAACATCGAATTGGTCGCGGCTGTGAACAACGCGAAGGCGGGAGATGCGATTATCCTCGAAGACGGCAGGTACCGGAACATCAACCTCCTCGTCACCAAATCCGGGACGATGGAAAACCCGATCTTCATCATCGCCCGGAACCCGGGCAGGGCTTCAATCGAAGGCGAATCCTCCCTCACCGTCAGGGCGAACCATGTGGTGGTCGCGAACCTTTTGATTACGAACGGCAACCCCTCCGTGGACAAGGGCGCGGTCATCCTCGAAGGCGATTACCTCCGCTTCACGAATTGCAGGATCGACAACTTCCAACTGGAAGGAAACGACTATAAGTGGCTCTCGCTCACCGGGCGCTTCCACGAAATCGACCGGAACATCTTCATCAACAAGAGGACGGGCGGGTCGCTGCTCACGATTTGGCGGAACGACAGATCCCCCAACTTCCACCACATCCATCTGAACCAGTTCGTGAATTACAAGGACGGGGGCGGGCTGAACGGCTATGAAACGATCAGAGTCGGCACTTCCGACCATTCGCAGAGCGATTCCTACGTCATCATCGAGAACAATCTCTTCGAGGAAGTGAACGGCGAGATCGAGATCATCTCGATCAAGGCCGGAAGGACGATCGTCCAGGGCAACACCTTCAAGAAATGCGTGGGCATGGTCACCTCCCGCCACGGCAAGAACAACCTGATCCAGAACAACGTCTTTTTGGCGGACAATATCAAGGACACCGGCGGGGTGCGGGCCTACGACGGCGGCCACATCATCCGCAACAACTACATCGAAAAGGTCGACACGAGTTCCAACACGCGGGGTCCGATCGTGATCCATTCCGGAACCAGCATCCCCGGCGAAACGACGGTGCTCAATTCCCAGTGGACGGCGTACAACATTCTGGTTGAGGGCAACACGATCGTAAACAGCACCCAGTCGGTCCTCTTCTGCGGGAAATACACCTACAGCGCGAAGGACATCTTCCTGAAGGACAATCTGATCGTTTCGAAGGCGAATGAGGCGGCGTTCCGCTTCGATAAAGCTCCGGTAAACGCCGTCTATGAGAACAACCGCGTCTACGCCTCCAAGCTCACCGACCATCGCGGAACCGTCCAACTGGAAAGCATCGAAGGGGTCGCTTTCAGCACGACGCTTCCGACCCTGACTCCGAACGCCCAGGGTCTTCTTCTGCAGGAAGGAATCGGCGCGCGGGGCCTCGAGGTCATGACCGCGACGAATTGCGGGACGACTTGGAGATAGGTTTAAGCCGCTTGCATCAGCAGGCGGCTTTTTTTGCCAAATCTTAGTATAAGATTCCTTAAATAAAGCATAATAAAAGCGGAGGCGATAAAATGAACCAAAACCAACTGACACAGAAAGAAAGATTGCTGCTCCAGGACTTGAAAAGTCAGGAAGAACTCTGCATCAAGAAATACGGAAAATACGGGCAGGAAGCGGGAGATGAGGTCTTGAAGCAGTTGTTCCAACAATTGGCTTCAAGCGAACAGCAACACCTTGCGACCGTGGATCAGATCTTGGCGGGCGGAAATCCAAGCATGCAAAGCGGACAGCAAACCCAGGGCACCCAGTTCACCCCCACTTCCAATCTGAAATCCCCCAACGCGAATCAAAAAGATTTCTACCTCGTCCATGATCTTCTGAGCACGGAAAAGTACGTTTCCGCAACCTACAACACCGCGATCTTTGAGTTCAACAGCCCCCAGATCCGGCAGACGCTCAACCACATCCAGAAGGAAGAACAGGAACACGGAGAATTGCTCTACAACTACCTGAAGCAAAACAACGCTTATCCTCTCCAATCATAAAAAAATTTATGGACCTCGGTTCATAAATTTTTTTCTTTTTTCAGAAAAATTTGTTGAAAAAGAGCAGTTTGTGCTATAATTTTACAGGAACGGCCATACTAGAAGTCAATTCAAGAGGGATTAAGAGGAGATTTATGCAGGAGAAACAGATAAAGCGCTATCAACTGTTCCTGAAACTCCGGAAAAGGAAGTTTCTGAACACGTTGGTCATTTTGATCGTCATGATGTCGGTTTACTGGGTCGTCCTCATCACCGCCAGGAACACGGGGCAGCTGACCTACGCGCACGCCATGTACATTCCGATTCTTTACGCCAGTTTCATCTACAACAAACGGACAAGTTGGATCTTCGGACTGCTGGGTGGGCTCCTCCTGGGCCCTTTGCTTCCTTACAGCCAAGTGGCGATGAGTTGGGTTTTCCGCCTGATTATCTTCATCGCGATCAGTTTTTTGAGCAGCCTCGCAATCGATGAACTCAGGGAAGATTCGGTGTTGTTTTCGTACAACCAGACGACCTACATCCCCAACCAGAATCTCCTCAAGAATCCGGAAATCTACATCGATTTCAACCAGAATTACACGATCTACTCGCTTCTCATCAACAACTGCGCGAGCCTGATCGACCTTTTCGGAATGGACCTCTACGAACAGGTTTTGATCAAGATCTATGAAAACCTGAACGAAGTCTACGGCAAGAAAACGCTCATCATGCAGCCCGAACGGGACGTCTTCTGGGTCATGGAGAAGGCGAAGGACGCGGAGGGGGATTTCCAGAAACTCCGCGAGACCCTCGACAGGCACATCGTCCTCGGGGAAATCAACATCTACCCGGAATTCACCGTCGGCATCCACACCATCCCCGGCAGGGAAGCCTTTAACATCGACCACTATTACCGGGCCGACATCGCCGCGCGCTACGCCCACAAGAACCTGCAATTCTTCGCGGTCTTCGGCGAGGACATGATCTATCAGCACCAGCAGTTCGCCCTGATCGGGGACTTCATGGACAGTCTGCGGAAGGGGCACCTCCACCTCGCCTACCAGCCGATCATCGACCTCAGGACCGGGAAGGTCTCCCATTTCGAAGCCCTGATCCGTTGGCAGCATCCGAAACAGGGGTCCATCAGTCCGGATTTCTTCATCCCCCTGATTGAGCAGACCCACCTGATCAATGAACTCACCGCCTACGTCATCAGGGAAGCGGTGCGACAGATGCTCATCTTCCGGGAACAGGGAATCCCGGTCAAGACGGCTGTCAACGTCTCCGTCAAGAACCTCTTGAGCGAGGATGCGGTCCGCACAATCAAGAACACGGTGAAGGAGGCCGGGATAGCCCCGGAAAACGTGACCTTGGAGATTGTGGAAACGGAGATGCTTTCCTCATCCGCGGTCACGAAAGAACGCCTTTCCAAACTCAAAGCTGAGGGTTTCACAATCGCCATCGACGATTTCGGAAAGGGCTACTCCTCGTTGAGTTATTTGAGCGAATACCCGGTCGACGCCATAAAGATCGACAACTCCTTCAGCTGCAAACTTGGCCAGGACCCCAACTCCGGAAAGATCGTAAAGACCTTGATCGACCTCGCCCACCAGTTGAAGCTTTCAGTCGTCTGCGAGGGCGTGGAAGACGAGAAGACGGTCGAGATGGTCAGGAACCTGGGCGCGGACTTTGCGCAGGGCTACTACTACGCGAAACCGATTCAAGGAAAGGACGTCCTTTCCTGGTACAGGAGTTACCTGGAAGGGGAAACAAAACAAGGCTAACATACAGTCAAAAAGGGCCTTCATCCATATGCTAATACCGAGGAGCTGGTTTTATGTGCTTCTTTCGGCGTCCCGACGCCTTCATCCTCCTGGTATTGGCTCTGATCATCCTCTGGTGCTGCGAGAAGAAACTCGCCCGCGCGGAGGAATTCAGCGGTGATGAAGATGATTTCGAGGATAAATGAGAAGCCGCTTTCAGAGAAAGCGGCCTCAGGCTGTTGACAAAGTCAGCAGCCCTTTTATTTAATTTATTAAAAACTTGACTTTTTCATTGATTTATATTA
>ENA-OWOZ01000739-OWOZ01000739.1-bioreactor-metagenome-genome-assembly--contig:-NODE-739-length-37129-cov-329.105608_pt1 | contig 37129 bp, 39 predicted proteins | sample MGYA00238140_ERZ651804 | MGnify/ENA primary metagenome ERZ651804 (study PRJEB26910, sample SAMN07631232) | bioreactor metagenome | isolation source: Switchgrass digestor | place: USA: Dartmouth... | reverse complement strand
GATATTGATTAAGATATACAATCCCATTTTTATGAGTATATTTATCGTTCATTAGATATACACCACCTATCTAATTATAATATAGCATAATATTAGATAGGTGTCAAGTATCTAATAAGCCTTCATCCCAACGACTAAAGTCGTGGGCTTTCGGCTAAGTTTCATGTAAATAAGGGAGTATAAGAATACTCCCTTATCAATATTTCTTTTTATATTCTATATTCAAGATACTAATTCAAGCAATCAATAGTACTGTTTACTCAAATAAATCTCTTTGACTTTTTTGTCTAAGATACTCCTCTACCCTAGGGACACTATTTGTTGAATAGCCATCCACTGTTATAAATTGTATTTGACTGTTATTAAACATATTGTTTGCTTGTTTAGCTTTCTTTAATGTAAATTTATTACCTAAATTTAAGTTCCATATTTTACTGAAAGCAAACATGTTGTTTATGCCCACTACATTTGATGTATCAAACTTATCTCCTAAGAATAATATAGGTATTTCACATCCGTAGAACATTTCTACCATGTCTTTAACTTTAGAAGTGTCAAACTTATTCCCTAAGTTTAAGCCACTAATCTTACTCTTTTTAAACATATATGACATATGTTCAACATTGGAAGTATCAAAATTATTTCCTAGATTGATACTGTTAGCTTCGCACCCGTAAAACATCCCTTTCATATTTGTAACCTTAGATGTTATAAATTTGTTGCCTAATATTATATGTTTGATTTTGCTGTCATAAAACATATGTTGCATGTCAGTTATATTTGAAGTGTCGAAATCTGTTAAATCTAACACTTCCCCTTCAAAATCTGCAAATACGGACTGCAAGCTACCTTTTACATTCGGTCCCATTATTACCTTTTTCAGCCCAGTACAGTAACTAAAAATTCCTATACTAGCATAATCTATCGCGAATCTATCTACAAAATCTGGGATTACAACAACCTCTCTATGTGGATTGTCATAATATCTAGTAATAAAAATTTCACCATTTTGCTTTGCTACTTTAAAATCAAAGATTTTACCTAAAATATTCTGTTTTATTTGGTATTGTCTAAGTAATTCGTGTTTATGTTTAGGTGTATACATTGTCCTCACCTCAACCCAATTTTACATCCATTTGTTCCATCTATATATCCATATCTATATCTAATACCTATTTTATCGCAATCATCTATCTTTACTACTTGATGTGTTTCTGCATTTATATATCTCCAACTAAACTCACAAGTTATACCTTCCCATGAAATGTTGAAGTTATCTATAAAAAATTGTATATGGTAATTAACTTGTCCTGTTCTTCCTTTATAATGAGGAGGTCTTATACTTATTATTTTACCATCTACAGTAAAACTATTGTTTGAATAACACGCTGTTAAACTTAATATTTCTCCTGATTTGTCTAATTCAACTAAATCTATGACTCTAGCTGCATTATAGAATGTCTCTTTATTATCAGCGCATAGCACTAAGTAACAATTATCTTTGCCCACTGCATTAAAGTGTCCGTAGGATTTGCCAATCTCAAAGCTTTCTATAACATTATAACCATATTCATTAACTTTTAATATCTCTATTAAAGCTTCTTTACTATTACTATACTTTTTCAGGGCAATATAATGCTTATTTTGATACCTATGATACCCAAAATAATCTTCGGCGGTGTTTATTTGATTATAATAATCTTTCTTGATGTCATATATCCATATTTTATAGTCTCCTAATTTACCTTCTATTATTAACACTTGTTCATCGGAAATTTTATAACATGATGTAATGTTAATAAATTTATTGGCTATGATATTTTTTATATTTTTTGATGTATTATCTTTCTTTATAACCTCGTACCCTCCAAATATTGGACTTATAAACTTCTTTCCGTTTTTCTCGACTACCTTACCGTTAGCTAACCCTAACCGTTCAGCTATATCTATCGTATTCCTAATATCTAAATCTTTAACGCATCCATTAACATCTGCTACTTTGTATCCTATAATATTTCCAGATGCATCTTCATGTAAGCCTAATATTGTACACGATTGTGATTTACCAATTACTCCGTATCTTTCTATAGAACCATTGATTCCTTTTAACTCATTCCCGTCAATCATCAAATTTTCAATCTTTGTTCCTGCTTTAAGGGCTTTTATTACACTGTTTATATCAGCGTCTTTGACTTGACCTGTTGTAGATTCTAGGAGTCTTATTCCTATTAAATTGTTTTTATTTTTTATTGTGCCTATCATAAAAATTGGCATAATAACTACCCCCTAGTATGAACCATGTCTTTTTTCGTCTTTACCATCTCTCTTTCAGCCTTTGTATACTTTCTAACAGTTGATTCAGACATATTTAAACGTATTGCTACTTCTTTAACCGAAAACCCATTTCTTATAAGTGCTCTCGCTGTCCATATCTTTTTCATCGGAACTGACATATTAATACCTCCTAATCATATCACTATTAAACCTTTGATTAGTTATTTAATACAACAGTGTCTATGTTATAGCTTTGTACTAATTTATCAATGAATGATAGCTTACTACAATTACAACGCCCTCTACCTCAATAATTTATTATATGTTTGTATCGTATTGGCTGAAATACTTCGCTATTCTATATTGAACTTTTTAATTCTTTTATAGCTTCCCTTACCCTTTTTAGGTGTATGAATTCTAGTTCCTGTATTAAATCTTACTAATGTTCTTGCCTGTAATTCTACTCTCTTATTTTTCTTTTTCATATGATACCTAATATATCCCCCTATCCAAAATTTTCATATTATATTTGTTAATAATGTATTTTTTATAGTATACCATTTAACTCATATAATAAACTGCTTTTTTACAAATTCAGAATAAAAAATATCATTGCGGTATATGCAATGATATGTTCGTTTAAATAAATGTCTTTATATAACCTATACTTATTATGTTAACTGAATTGCTTAAATTTTCCATACATAATTTTCTTCTTTAAGGGTTATAATATTATTGCCTTCACTCAGGTATAGTAGTACACACCTCAACTTCTGTTGTGATGGCATTAATACTTTACACGTATTAATGCCAAATTTGTTATGTCTATTGCACTGATTTTGTAATCTGGATAAATCTCTATTATTTCAAATGACTTAATAAGTTTACTTAGTTCTTGTTTCATAGCCTGTTTTATTTGCTCTATCTATACTATATTATTACATAAAAATACCATAGCTTAATTAGCTATGGTATTTTATCTTTATATTAAGATAATTTATCATTTTAATTACGATTTATAATCTCTTCCCACTCTATTTTTTCAACGTTTTTCATATATTCTCTTAGCTTGCGTTTACTGATACTATCTATTCCTATTAGTTTATAATCTCCTTTAATATAAAGAGGTGACTCCCCAAATAGTAAATGCTCCAGTCCTATCAACTCTATATCACCTGGCACATTGAACATTATACAGCCATCATCCCAATAAACATTTTGGATGTTGGTTATCCCCATTCGACCTGTGATTATTTTAAAGTCAAAAAATCTATTATGATGTCATTTTTAGTTACTGTAACTTTTAATACCATATTGTTCTCCTCAACCCTTATCTATATTTAAAAGAAGTTCCTATATTATACTTCGCCATTTTCAATGTATTTACTATGTATTATTCCATATACATAGATTGCTTACATTTATTACAACTATCTGAACCGCTTGCATGGTTATGCCTCCTGCCTAATAACATACAGTTAACTCCTCTATTGCATGTTATCGCCTATTGCTGATAGCATAGCATTTGTTATTCTTAACCACTCTTCAAACGTACACTCTGAATATCTACCATCTTTGTAAACCGTAAATGCTCTGCCATATCTTTTCTTACCCTCTGCTACATAAAGTATATCTATATCCTCAAACTCCATTTCCTTGTATATTACACCGTATTCTACCGCTTGCTCTACAGATGGTAGCTTATTCTTGTAAGTATCAATTGGCAATGATGTTGGAGCCAAAAGTTCCATTTTAAGTTTATCTTTTATTTGTCTATTTCTGAAATATTTTGATGCTCCCATATAATATACTCTCCTTTAGCTTCTAATATAGAATGTGAATAGTCTCTATATTAGAGAGGCTATTCAAAATATTATTTAAGTCATTTTGAAAAATTAATTTTATGATTCATTTTGTAGTTTTATATTCTTACTTTTTGACGCTTTGAAGAAAATCTGGTATACCAATACCCTATTATAGCATTTAATAAAGTTAAAATGGCATATATAATTTGTCCTGTTTCTATTGCCAATATAAAAATACTACAAACCTTATTATACCTTCCATGGTTGCCTCCATAATTGGCTGGGGTAGCTGGATTCGAACCAGCGTATGCAGGAGTCAAAGTCCTGTGCCTTACCACTTGGCGATACCCCAATATTATTTATATTGCAATATCTTTTATTGGTCGGGGTGACAGGACTCGAACCTGCGGCCACATGGTCCCAAACCACGTGCGCTACCAGCTGCGCTACACCCCGATAATTAAAACTCATATTCATTTCAAATTTCATTATATTTTATTTATCTGATTCAATTATAGCCCAAACATAAATATGTGACGTAGTTTAGCAATGTTATTGTAGTAGTGGCCGCCTTTTTCATTTCTCCTATGCTCCATTGGATAATTACTATTTTTCTCTTCTGTCAAATACTCTGTGTCCACCATATTCTATAACAAATATCTGGGACTCATGGAATTTACTTTTTACTATTTTAGGTGCATAGAAATATATTATTCTATGCTGTACCGCAGACCCACCTTCATCAAACACAAATGATACCGCTCTCTTCACTTCTTCACTTGGCTTTTTATTGATATTCTTAGTATAGCTTAAATTTTTCCAGACTTCCGGTACACTATATCCAAATGTTGTCATTGCATCTCGTATTGCTTGAGCCACTAAAACTTGTCCTTCAAAACCTTCACCGCCTGCTTCTCCCATTACTATTCTTTCTGCTAAATCTCTATGCTCAGGAGATAGCTCAATTTTAACTCCCTTGTAATTTTCATCAACCACAGCAGGCGTAAGTAAAAATTTTGCGTTATTTTTATCAGTATTTCCTCTGCTGGCTATATGCTGTGTTGATTTTTTACTTAAATCATTTGCTTTAGCCTCTATTATTGAATCTAACCTAGTGTTTAAATCATCTAGTTTTCTTATTATTTCTTCCTGTTGTTTTTGCTCCATCAACTGCCTATTCATAGCTTCTTTTTCTTTGGCCGCTTGAATTATAAAAGATTTTTCTTTAGCTGTTATGGTATCCCTTATATTTATATTAGAAGTTATCATATTTTCTATGACTGTACTAGTTCCTTGTATTTTATACAACCCTCCGTACATCCACCACATTACTATGTATGTTGCTACAAATACTGTTACTATCTTTTCTATGTGCCTTTTGATAAAAAGGCAATTGTTTTTAAACTTAAACTTAGTACTAATAAAAACACCCCCAATAATCTAAACTAACCATTTTTATAAATAATGCTCAATTATTAGTACCCAATACAGATTTACTATCGCCCCACACTAAATTTATTGCATAAAAATATATCTCTATATAAATTATTTTCTTTATTATATAATATAGTATATTCTCACGTAGTTTGACTGTATATGAGCAAAATAAAAGCACTATAGATAAACTATAGTGCTTTTATTGTAGTATATATTAAATCGTTTTCAATACGGGTAATTGTGTAAGTTCAAATCCTACTCCTCTTAATATTAACCGCTCTCCATATAGCTGCGCCCTAGCATTTAATATTTTTCCCTGTCGAGCTAATACTAATACCTTATCCCTAGACAGCTTCTTCTCTTCCCCGTTCGTTGTCTTTACCACATATCCAACTGTAGTTTTACCTTTTGTTACTCTACCTATCAAAGTAATTTGATTTTTCATAATTTTTTTCTTGTTGTTGTTATCATCTTCTCCTCTGATTTTGCCGCTTGATACTTCAATGACTGGTAAGTCGGTTAGTTTACAATTGATACCTTTCATTACAATAGTATCTCTATATCTTTGGGCTGTGCAGTTTACTATTTGCTTTGTTAAAGCCATTTGTTCTACCGTATCTTTAGCCATTACATGGTGATTACCTAAATTATCTATTAAACCGTATCCTACAACTTTGACCCCGTCCATATACCTTGTTATTATTTTGCACTTAAGATTTCCATCTACAGGTTGTGTGCTAAAATTCACTGCAAACATTTTTATCCCTCCGTATATACTTAAAATTCAATTGGTACATTAACTATATTGGCAATTTCCTCTAAATTGACCCTGTCTCCATTGTCTTTAAGATAGATTAATAAAGCCCTAATCATTCCCTCATAACGAGAAATAGGGAATATAAAAGCTTCTTTACCGTTGGTTAAACCTTCAATTTGCTTATGGTCTAAACCAATTATCTCATATATTTTAGTCGGATTGATCCAGCTACTTAAACAAGTCCAGATTAATTCTGAAAGTTGCCTAGCCTTTTTCACTCTTTCATCAAGCACTCTTTGGGTTATTCCGTGACAGACTCCATTTGGTAAAGCTATAATCAAGGAGTTGTTAAGTATTCCTTTATATTTACCTATTTTATGTAAAGGTATATATGTATACCTATTACTAGCTATAGATTTATATATGTAACCTTTTACTTTACCTGCTGAGCCTTTAATTACATATATTACCCCATTGATTTGCATTTTTCCCACGCCCTCTTCTATTTTTTATTTTCAACAACTTATTTTTATTTGTTCTGTATATCTATTTTTATTTCAACTGAATATGCTATTTTTCTTACTAGTCTAGGAATTTATTTATACTTATCATCCTTTTATCTAAATTATTCTTAAATATTTAAAAATGAAGGTTTTGTATAGACTATTTAGAAAAATTATTGAAGTAGTCCATACAAACCTTCTCTGAATCTATCCATCCAATATACCATATCAGCGTCATATCCCTTTACTTTTTGATATCTATAGGTAAAGTCCTTAAGGAGATATGACCTTAAGTCAAATTCACCTATAACAATATTTTTATATTTAAGCAATATCTTAGCCTTAGTTGCTCTTAAACTTACTATATGATTTAATCTAACATCAGAACCAATAGTGTTTATAGCATGTGCTATATTATCTTTCATGCAAATACCCCCAAATTGCCTTGTTAGTGCTACGCACCAACATTTGAGAACAACTATTGTCAATTAGCTTAATTTTATAGTTACTATAACTTCATAATCTAGTTCTGATGCATGATTGTCAAAATATAGCTTTCTGATTACTATATTAGTACTTCTGTATTAAAATTTAATAGCAAGTCTATTTATAAGATTATTTACTTGAATTTTTGATTTATGTATTTTTGTAGTGCCTTAAACGCCTTAAACGCTTCAACAGTATCTTTATCCTCTGTCACCAAATATTTTCTAAACTCTGACTTATGATATCCTTCATCTACTTCAATGTATAGTTTATCATCTTCTACAAAAAGATCTCCATTGAATCCTAATTCATCAGCAATAGCCTCTAAACAATCTGTTATTGATACTTCCACCTTAGTTTTTATCGTTCCACGAACTGTTATATTACCTATCATAGTTTGAACCTCCTATTTATAATAAATGTTATTAAAATCTTTATGCAATATGTTTTACTACTATGTTATTGTATAGTCTATAGAATCCTATTTTCTCATAAAAAGGTAATAGTCTTTCATCTATCATATCTGCGTATAGCCATTTCTTACCTTGTTTTATCAACTTGTCTATAATGTATAATATTAATTTTGTTCCGTAACCCTTATGTGTATATTTTCTATCCACAACTATGGATTGTATTATGCTACATTCTACCGGATTAATATAATCTACTCCCAATGGCTTATCAAAAATACTCATAGTAGTATAATCAGTTACTGATATTGCTCCCACTAATTTTCCATGACTATATATTCCATATGCCCCAGAATTTTCTCTGTATTTTCTTATGTAATCTTGTATATGTTCTACTAGATAATACTTATTCCCCACATCAATATAAGATAGATTCTTTATATCTTTATAAGTGGTTAATGGCATTATACCTTCAACCGCCCATGCTCTATCTAATATTGTCAGCATGTCTTAACTCACTCCTGACAAGCATCAATATTTACCCAAGTTTATTTCTACCTTTTTCAAGATTACATACTCCCCAATAATCATCTTACTATACTTTCTATATTAGAAGATATTTTACAGTTCTTCTATATGCCATAGATAGTATAAAAAGAGCCCTAGAAAATCTAGGGCTCTTTTATAAATTATTAACCGCACTTACTATAACCGCAATTCTTACATATTACGCAACCACTCTCATGCTCTAATGAAGCCCCACATTCAGGACACCTGTTTCCTGATTCAGTTTTTACTGTTTTACCTTTTGCAGTAGTATCAGTTTCTTTTGGAATAGCTACTGCCCTTTTGTTCTTTAGTCTGTTATCTACGTATTCTATAACCTTACCGATTGCGTCAGGACACGATAGAATTCTAACTTTTCCATTATCTAAGTTCCTATTTACAGTTGATGGACACCTTATTCCCTTCAACTGGTCTATGATTTCTGATACACTCACTCCTGCTCTGAGTGCTATTGAAACTAATCGAGCGGTTGCTTCTGACTGAGAAGGACATCCCCCACCTTTACCGTTAATTGTTAGTACTTCACAGATGCCTTTGTCATCATAGTTGACTGTTATATATAGTTTACCGCATCCAATATTAACTCTCCTCGTGCTTCCCATTACTTCTGTTGGCCGTTTTCTAGGAGCTACTATAAAATCTTCTTCTGCATCTTCATCTTCTTCACTAGAGGGTATAACTCTACTTGTTGGAAGAGTTTCTTTCTTAGTTCCTGCTGTGTAAACCTGATTTTCTCTGGAACCATCTCTGTAAATAGTAACTCCCTTGCACCCGAGCTGGTATGCTAATGTAAATACCTGATCTACATCGGCTATAGTTGCACTATTCTTAAAATTAACTGTCTTTGATACCGCATTATCGGTATATTCCTGGAATGTTGCCTGCATTTTTACATGCCTTACAGGAGGTATATCATGTGCTGTTACGAAAAGATCTCTTATTTCCTCAGTAAATTCATCTTCCATGGAAGTTATGCTGCCGTGCATTTTGGCTACATAATCTATAATAGCATCTACATTTCTACCTGTAGATTCCAGATAGAATCTAAAAGATGGGTTTACATCATAATATGTTCTTCCATCCATTACTGTCTTTGTGCTGACTAAACCGAACAATGGCTCTATTCCAGAAGATACTCCTGCTATCATAGATAGTGTTCCTGTAGGAGCTATCGTAGTAATAGTCGCATTTCTTATTGGTTCTTCATCTTTATATATAGACTGCTCAAATAATGGGAATGGCCCTCTTACCTTCGCTAATTCTCTGCTTGCTTTTCTACCCTCGTCACGTATAATCTTCATTATCTTACGAGCCATTTCAACAGCTTCATCGCTGCCATAAGATATACCCATGTAGATGAGCATATCCGCAAATCCCATTACTCCAAGTCCTATCTTTCTTGTTGATAATGTCATTTCCTCTATTTCTTTAAGTGGGAATTTATTTCTATCAATGACATTATCCAAGAAATGGACTGCTGTTCTGACTGTTTTACGGAGCTTTGCTTCATCAAGCACATAGTCTGTTCTATATCCACCACGAATCTCTCTGTGTTTGCCGCTCTTTTTCAACATTTTGACTAGGTTAATTGAACCTAAGTTACATGACTCGTAAGGAAGAAGAGGTTGTTCGCCACAGTTACCGGTGAGTATACCGTTAAACATTCCTTTATGTCTCTTGGGCTCTGTGAAACAGAAGCTATCTTCAGGAGTGCTGTCTACTATTTTTGTTACTGTCAGATACCTTCCTGCTTCTCTTGTTGCTAAATGAGAAACAACTACCCTATGAGTTTTTAATCCAAGTTCCACCAGTTTCATTATATTATATGCACTTATAGTAAGCCTATAGCAATCTTGGCAGTAATACTCCTTAACCCCACCCTTTCCATTTGTCATTTCCTTAAATTCATCAACTTTGCAAAGATTTAATGTACTACCCACACCTAGCGTAGTAAGCATCAATTTTACATCATATAGTAATTTATAGTTTGTAGATGTTATTGATACTTCACCGTACTCTTTACTAATAAGTGCCCCATCAGCATCTATTAAACCTGCTAGCCAGTCCAATCTGGATTGTATACTCCAACTTACTCCTGGCACAAAATTTTTATTGTAGATGTCATTATCGTTGAGACAGCAGTGTAATCTGTCCCCGTCGCATTCGTTTGTATACTTAATGTCTAAATATTCTTTTATTCCCTTCTTCTCTCCATATAGCCATATAGATTTTCTATCCCCAGACTCTTGTATAGACCCATCGCCTGCAAAGAATCCAGCTGTATATGCTGTTTTTCTATCTATTTGCTTTTCGCCTTCTATTACTGGGTATTTAAACTTTGCGAGTTTAGTCCCTTCAACGAGTTCCGAAGCTTCTACAGGTCTTTCTTCCTTTTCATATCCATCTGTTATATAAAATTTATGATATGGCGTACATTTCAAGAAGCTACCATCAGAAAACTCTATATACTTCATTGGCTGGTTTGTTCCTGTCTGTCTTACAAGAACTTCTGAGAACTCTTCTCCGTTCCATACCTTAACTGTCTGACCTACTACATCCTTGATTTTTACATAACCTTTATCAGTCAATATGACCGTATCTCCAGATACACAGGGGTTGGTACTTTCAATTTCACCCTGAGAAGGTACTGGATTATCTCTATTTACACGGTCAATGAATATTATTCCTGGCTCTCCATTTCTCCACGCACTCTCTACTATAGCCGTGTAAACCTCTCTTGCATTGAGTTCTCCGACTGGTTTCTTAGTTCTTGGGTCTATCAAACTATAATTTTCATTGTTGATGACAGCGTCCATGAATTTTTCAGTTATTGCAACTGAAATATTAAAATTAGTTAGTTCACTATTATTCTTCTTGCAGTTGATAAACTCCATTATATCTGGATGGTCAACACGCAGAATACCCATATTGGCTCCACGTCTACGGCCACCCTGCTTGACAGCTTCTGTGGCTGCATTAAACACCTTCATGAAGGAAATAGGTCCTGAAGCTACCCCGCCTGTTGTTTTAACTGTTGCTCCTTTTGGTCTCAATCTACTGAAGCTAAAACCTGTATTATGAATTATAACAAGCTGACCACTGGTAGCCGCCATGTAGTTATTATTATTTTTTACGGTGAGGTCATACAAGGCTTCACAAGTGCTCTCTGTAACAGACGTTACTACCTTACATCCAGAAAGCAACCTTTCATATAGTTCTGTTAAACTATCTATCGGTCCTAGAGTCTCTATCAATCTTACGAGTGTTGATTTACTTATTTTTCCGCTCCCAAGCCACTGTGTTAACCTAAACGTTTTATTATTTATTTCTACAGGTTCTCTATAAGCTGTTACTGGTATATTATATAGTTTATAGTATTCTTTAGGAAACTCGATTGCTCCATGAACTACTCTCTCAGCATCATAAGTATGCCTGCTAGTAAATGCCACCACTTTGTCTATAGTACCATAAGCTGCTGACATTATAATACTATAGATAGGCTTCTCGTTTTCATCAACATTTTCTCTGTACCTATATGTAATATCTATCCCTAGCTCTGAGCATAATGCCATGATGTCTATAGCCAGTTGTTCTGATACTGTATCATAGATGTATTGATTTTTCTCTTTATTGTACCATCCATCTCCGTCCAATAAACCTGCCAGGTAGTGAACTTTATCAGAGTAGCTTGCACCCCACACTGATTTAGGGATACGTTTATTATAACAAGTAATTGGCTCTCCCCAATCAAATTCTTTATATATCTGTTCTGCTTTTTCTCCGTATACATTAACCTCAAATATGTCAGTCTTAAATCTAGAATCATTTGATAGTTTATCAGTGGTATTTAGTACTGCTGCTAGCCTATCTGTTACTTCTCTGGAAGATTTAAATAGTCTTACTCTGTATACTCCATTTTTCATTTGGTCAATAGCCCCATCAGATGTCAATACACCCAAAGCCCAGAAATACTCTTCATCTACGGTGCTTTCCACATCATATTTTCCGCCTGATACTACTAAATCGCCAGGCTTAAGCTCATCAGCACGTTTAAACACTATTCCTTGTTCTGTCAAAGTAGCAAATGGATGCCAGTCTGTTGTAATAACGTAATTATTCTTGCTGTCGAACTCTATTTTTAGTATCTTTTTATCTTCTGTTGTATAAATATGGGTTTGCTCTACTTCTTCATAGGAGTGTATACCGGTCTTTTCATTAATAGATAGGACTTTATCCCCCACTTTTACATCTTCAATGTTTTTAACCCCTTCACTTGTAAGAACTTTAGAACCTTTTGCTATGCAACCACCACCGCTTTTATGAATAAGTGCTGCATCTCTTATTGCATTAAATATACCTTCCATACTATCTTCTACAGGAAGTACGAAGCATGCAGATAACTGCCCCATGTCAGTACCTGCGTTCATCAACGTTGGAGAGTTCGGCAAAAACTCTAAGTTCTCCATTACTGCTAAGAATTCCTTCTCTGTTGCCTCTACGTCACCGCCATATTTTTCATCTGCCTTTGCTATATCTCTAGCCACCCTCTTAAATAACTCCTCAGGAGTTTCTATTGGTCTACCTTCTGCATCTTTCAATACATACCTCTGTGTTAATATTTCTCTTGCTTTTTCACTAAGTGCCATTTCGTATCCTCCCTATCTATTATAATATGATGTGCGCATATAATAAAACATATATTGTTGAACAATACCAGCTACACCTTTAAAAGGTGATATATCTAAATACCCATTATATACTTCTGATATTATTCGTTGTATCCACACATCAATTGGAAAGGCGTCTACATGCCCTAATCCAAATAGCAATGTACAGTTAGCTACTTTTGGTCCTACGCCATATAATTTAAGTAATTCCTGCTCAGCCTCGTCTTTACTTTTTAACTTCAAAATTTCTAAATTGTATTTTCCACTACTAATTAGTTCTGCTACTCGATAAACATAGTGTGCTCTATAGCCTAACCCTATACTAATTAGTCCTCGTATACCTGCCCTAGTTAGTATCTGCTCTGGTGTCGGAAATGCATAACTAGTCATATTATTTAATTTAATTTCATCACCGAATAAGGTGCACAACCTTTTATTGTTTTCTTTATTTTTGGTATGCTATTTCGCTGAGAAATAATAAAGGAACATAAAGTTTCCCATGGTTCTTGCTTAAGGATTCTGATTCCCCAACCATATTCAGACGCTTTCCTCAAAAATTCATCATACCTAATTCTATTCTTAATCTCTCCATAATCTCTTCCAAGGTCGAAATAATCATACCATATTGCATTAAAATCTTCTTGAGTAGTATATAATTCTATAGTTTCTTTATCAAGCTGTCTTATAAGGAGATATCTACCGTATGCTACACCCTCATAAACTTTGTCTCCTTTGCATCCCATCTAAAGCATTGTCCACAATCAAATGTGTGTTGTAGTAAAAAATCTTTTACGTCCTCTAATACTATTGTGTCTGCTAATTTTGTTATTTTCATTACAGTTTCTCCTTTTCTTAATTTAAAATTATGTTTTATTATAAATAGAAAAAAAGCATATATTACAGGTGTTTTTACTCTTTGCTTAGACTTCTTATAAACTGTTTATTATGTCTGAATATATTTATCTACCATTGGTCAACCTTATATCTAGATAGGAAGTACTTCTAAAATTCATATTGCATCTAAATCAAATTCCATTTTCCAATTCACATTACAATACTCAGTCGGAGGATTCAAATAATAATTTCCTTGGCTGTCTAACCTATAAACTTCTTTGCCAAAGTGCTTTCCGTAGTGTACTGCGTACCTCGTCCCTCCGCTGATTACTTCTTTATCTGATACAGCTATTATTTTAGGGCATAACTTAGCTAGTATTAAGTCCCTTTCTATAAGCCTTTTCTTAAATTGGTTAAAACCCGTTCTAGATTCTGCAATGGTATTATATGGATGTAATATACATCCATAAGTTCTTATCTCTTTTGCTAATGCCCTATTTGCAGATGGATAGATAGGTTGATTCTTAGGCGTATTTACTATAGCCACTACCCTCCCATATTTATATAAGTCATTATTATCCATTGCTTTAAGCCTAGCTAGAGCACCTGCATGTGCTTTGGCATCTATTCCTAATGCTAATCCAGATACTACTATGTATCCTTGTCTTATTAACTCATATCCTAATAAATATGCCATATTTAACTCCTCAGGCGTCGCTTCCCTACTACCTATGACAGCTACCCAATTCTCTCTATTAGTTAAATTCATATTTAATCCTGAGATATCCATTTTAATGATTCTCCTTAAATATAAATAGTATAAAAATAATAAAAGGTAGAATATAAATTCTACCTTTTATCATTTATTGTATTATTAGCTAGTAGTTACTCAATTTTACTCTATAATAACTTCATATATTATCAATCCCCCACCTCCTGGTTCAAATAAAATACTACGAGCACCTTCAGGTATTACAAAAACATATTCCCCTGTCGCTGCTGTATTATATATAGAATATCTGGCTATTCTTTTATTACTATCGTCGTATACACTTACATATCCTGCTTGCTGTTTAGTTTTATTTACTATTAGCCTTACTGTTTTTCCTGATAAATCTTCTCCAAACGTTATTCTAGGATTATTTGTCCATATAGTTACCTCAAGTGATGTTTCTCTATCTCCATCTATAAATACAGGGTAATCAGTATACAAACTATATAACAATTTATTCGTCCTGGCTGTAACTGTTACTGGCTCACTATAATTTCCCGTATTATCCACAGCATATAATGTATAAGTATACTCAGTATCCCAAGCCAAAGCGGTATTTGTGTATGTCGAATTAGTAGTAGATGCTACATAGTTTCCATCTCTATAAATAGCTACTCTGTTAAAATCAGAATCTGTTGGGTTCTCCCAACTAAGTGTAATAGCCGCCCTATCAGACTCTGGGATTGCCTTCAAATTTTTTATAGGTTGAGGAGGTGTTACATCAGGTTCTACCCATATGTCATAAATAATTATATTAGCCAATGATGTATTTGAGAAAACTATTTTCTTAGCCCCACTAGGTATTAAAATATGCTTTGTTACTAAACCGTGCCTTTTTTCTATTTTCATTGTTGTATAAATAACACTAGTATTCGCTTCTATAAATGGTATAGTTTTATTAGCATCATCTGCTACATAAATAGAAATATCACTAAATTCACTTGTTCCATCGACTTTACATAATACTGAAACTACTTTGCCAGCTAAATCTCCATCCCAAGTGATTGCCCAGTTAGAAGAACGTGGAGCTGCCCTACTTGTATCATTGTATCCATCTATAATTTCAGGATAGTCACTATAGAATTTATAAAGAGGTTTATATGTTCGTGTAGATGTTGATACAGGTTTACTACGATTTCCAGCATTATCTATAGCGTATAAAGTATAGCTATAATCTGTATCACTCCATAACGCCTTATCTTCATAAGTTTCACCAGTGCTATAAGCTATAAATGTTCCATTCCTATATATCGCCACTCTATTAAAATCTGTATCAGACGGATTCTTATAATTAAGTAATATACCTGCCTTACCTTGTACAGGAGTTGCCCTTAAATTACTTACCTGTTTAGGTGGAATACCATCCTCTTGTACCCAGATTTCATATATATAAATCGAATCCCAAGTACCTAAATGTATGTATATTCTATCTGCGTTAGGTGGAATAACAATATTTTTCGTGACTTTACCCCAATCACGCCTAATTTTCATATCTGTATAAACTATATCTGTATCTGCGTCAATAAACTGTAACTTTTTGCCATCTTTATCTATTATAGATATATTTCCACCATTACTGCCATCGGTTCCTGCACCTTGGCAGACAATTGATATAACTCGTCCAGTCAAATCTCCTTCCCATGAAATATATATTGGCCCATCTTTTGCTATATTTGTCGGAGTAGTCTTTGTAAAGCCTGTACTAGTAGAAACAGAAGTGGATAAATCCCCATCACAAATATTCTCATAACCTTCAGCAACTATCCACTTTATTTTTGATGGAATATTACCATTCTCATTACTGTACTCATGAGCTGCTTCAGGATGCTCCATTGCACCTTTAAAGTTATTCCCAAATACCGGCAGTTCTCTTCCTTTATTATCAATCACCTTAACATATTGCCCATCTTCAAGTTTTATCGAACCAGTTACATTTTCAGAAGCTATAGAACCATCTTCATTATAGACTATATAATTGTAATTTTCACTAAGTGTAATAGTATCTCCATTTATTACACAAGGTAACTTATCTATATGGTAGACTTTACCCTTATAGTCTATAAACCAGTAACTAAAGTGAGGTAGTTTATCCAAATATTTTGGATAAAGTCCTTCTCCATCTTCATCTGAAGTAAATTTAAGATTCTTTGGGTCACCAAAAGTAGGCTGTTCACCTTGAAGAGTTGGATAATAACCATAGTCAGCATAGAACATATGAGCGGCTTTTGTCACTGAATCAATTTCTGCTAAATCTGCTCTTTCCATAGCTTGGTCGATTTTACCTATAAATTTTGGGACTACTATAATTGCTAATATAGCTAGTATAGCTATAACAATCAATAATTCTAAAATTGTAAAGGCTTTTTTGCAATATTTCATGATTTACCACCCCTATCAATAATAGTAGTATTAATCTATATTTATTTCACATTTATACCTTCCAATTAACGTATAATAAAAAGTAAGCCAAAAACAGGCTTACTCTTACAATAAAAACTTAAATATGTCTATTTAAACTTTGCGTCTCATTTTATCTAAATATAACTGTAGATATTATATTATCATAGGCTTCTCTACAAGCATCTATATACGTCTTTAATAATTGTTTATTCTTAACCAATTGGTCATATTCCTTAGTTAAACAATATGTTCTTACGTCTAAATATAATCTCTTACATACCATATAAGTTACCATGGAACTTAACATTTCAATATTTAGTTGAGAATTCTTATACTTACGTATAATTAATATCTTTATCATTGGCTCTAATAAACTCTCTAGTTTTTTCTCTATTGTTTCCTTTTGCCTTATCGTTAAAATACCATTGACAACCATCCAACCCTTGCTGTGCCCTTGCGCATATTTTATCGGGACATTACCCTCTACTACGGTACCTAACTGTAAGTGAGTTTGACATAATTTTGCAATGTTATTATACAATAATTCATAAGAATTTGTTAATGGACTAGGCATCCAGTCATGAGCTTTTCTCACTAAAAATTCTCGTAAAGTTTGGTTGTCTGTAATATTATCTAGACTGTCTCTCTTTTGCTTTTCTTCCTCTACTATTTTGTTTTCAGTCTGGATAGGCATTGTAGCTATAGCTTTTGTGTACTTCATCAAATCCTTATCAGTCAATCTCTCAATTTCTCTTAGTTCAGGCGAAATAATTCTTACTACGCAGTCATCTGCGTTAGCCTCATTTATTACCTTGTTTCTTATACTATTTTTTAATTGAATGTATGAAACTCTATTAGGTAATGTTAACAAGCCCTCGTATATCAAGCATGTAAATTTAACTTCTCCATCTTCGCTATTCTTATATTTTGCACTATGCCCTTTATATTGACACCTACCTAAACTACTTAATATAGATTGTATACTTCCTAGTATATTATTAGCCCTTGCCCCTTCTACTCTCTCCATTATACCTGCATATACTTCTACTAGTGCTGTTCTAACCCAGCCTTCCCTCTTTTGCTCCTCTATTTGTTTCTTTATTTGTTCTCTCGAAATAGTTCTTGGTTTATATTCAATTGCATACCTATCTATCGTATTATCAAAATTCTTATACATATTGAAATGATAAATTTTGCTGGTGTCGGAGAAAGTTTGAACAGTAAGTTTAATTAACTCTTCAATTGCTTTATTTATCGCCTTACGTTCTTCTCCTTCTGGATATGGCTTATAATCTCCATAAACTGAATTTCTTCTAGTTGAGTGAACTAGATACTGACTCTTAAACCCTAATTTATCTTCTACATAAGATTCAAAAGCCCTAGCAAATAGTTCTGTTGCCTGAGAATAGTATGGCTTTGCTCTATGCCTATCTAACTTTTTAGCTGCGTCATAGTAATTTGTTGTTACTGACTTAGCATATCTAAATTTGCCAGTTTCTTTATATATTCGTATTTCTTCCCTCATGTGTTCAACTCGCTGTAATATCATTTCACATGCATCTCTCATGTCTTTACTAGGAATTATGCCCTTTATGTCTTTGTAAAGTTGAACAAACTCATTGTATTTTCTCCTGTCCCCTGTCTTGCATAGCTCATCTCTAAGCAATTGTATCTTTTCCCATTCTTCGTCTGTTGGCTTTCTTCTACGCCCACCATTATCTATATTAAAGTACATTAACTCTCCATTTATCCAGCTTCTGAGTATCTTATTTAAGTACCTTTCTATCTCTGCTTCATATCCTTTTAATGTTTCTTCTGCAGGTTCATCTTTATATTGTATTGTACGCATTACCTTCTTCATAGCATCTGCTATATGTTGATACTGAGTATTTATAATTCTTGATTTTCCAGATAAAAATTTTGATACTCCTTGTACACCACACCTAGAACCTAAGAAATCGTCTAATGCATGCCCCCACTCATGAGCTAACGAACCTGCCCCCCTTAGCTTTGTAAGATTAATTACTACTCTACCAGGTTCGTAGTGAGCTGCTGCGAACCCACTTCCACGCGCTCCGAATGCTATCGCTAATGTTTGATTATTATAACTGCCATGAGGATAGAACGAAATAAACTCAAGTGGACACTGTAACACATATGCTAAGTCAACAAATGCATCGAAGGCATAGTTTAAATATGCTTGCCTATCTTCTTGAGTATTCCAGTTGCCAAATTCTCCTCCACGGAATTTGAATATTTGTAATAGATGGTCTCCTCTAGCGTTATGTCCATTTCTCAATTCTGGACCTGTCCTTTGTATACGTTCGAGCTGAGGTCTCACTATTTTAACAGTTTTACTCTCACGCTTTTTAGCGTTTTTCTTTCCGTCTAATATATCTCTAAGATCTGTTTTAGCGAATTCCATTGCTTCTTCAAAACTATCAAATGATTCAGATACTAGTTCTTTGTCTCCCTTCATAATATAATATTTTTTATCCCAGTATGCCTTCTTTATATAAACTCCCTTGAGATCTCCTCTAAACTCGTATGGGAAGTTTTGTATTTCTGTCTCATGGGATAATTTTTCTATATCTCTATCTGAAAATACTGCGAATCTCAAGAAATTATTATCTAATCCGGGTACGCTTCTAGATTTTTCTGTCCAACTATTTGTGTCATTTTTATACCCATGCCCAACTAATAAAATTTGCGTAAATTTCTTTATATCATCCCTGGTCTTTATTTGCTCACAACTATCCCTAACGTCTTGTACAAATTGAATATATTTAGCTGCCCTATCTTTATCCCTAGAGTCCCCATATACTTCTGTCTTAGCTTGTAATTTATCTCTTATCACTTTCATAAAATATGCGCAGATAGGCTCCATACCATTTGCGACATATTCCTCATAATCAGGAGTAGGCCATACATTTTCCTTGGTGATATAGTCTAAATACTCCCTTTCATCTATATCATCAAGGTCTGATATTAAAAGCCCTCTTTGTCTCCATAAATCTTTCTTTGCTCCACCTATCTTTTCACCGAAATCCTCTATACGTGACATAGCTATACCTCCTATGCTTATCGCCTAATTCTCACCCACATCTTTTTATATTTCTTCATTTCTATGTATTGTCATAAGTCATTTAATTAGTATTATTTTGAATATTTTCTAAATTTTTATGTATAAATAAAAATAGCCTACTTTTATGTAGGCTGCCTATATTAATTATGCACTGTATATTACATGTCCATTAAACTGGCATGTGTTCTCATGTAGTTTTGTAATATATCCCAATTCACTCCAAAGTGCTCATAATATTGCCTAGCTGCTATATCCGTATCTACTATTGCTGGAATCCTATCATGAGTTCCTCCATGCCTATATAGCCATATAAAACCTTCTATGCAAGTGTCTATAGCTGAATAGATTGCCGAGTTCACTTCTCCGCTGTCTTTCATTGCTGCTTTCAACAATATCAAATCTGTTATTTGCCTGGCTAGCCGTGGTTCAGGCTTGAGCTTTTCGCTACCTGAAAATTTCTCGTCCAAATATTTTCTTACTGCTTTATAAGACCTCATGTTATCTCCTCCCTATGTATTAAGAATAATCGGCAAATGCATAGGTTAATGCATCCATGTCTATTAACTCTTCCTCCATAGATAGAGCCGCACTTACTGTTCTTTTAGCACAGTCTACATGCCTGTATACCCGTCTTTTTTGACTATTTTTTAACTTAATGCTAGATGTTATCGCTAGAGTACCTGCCGGTATACATGTTTTGCAGTCGATACATAACCTATGCTCCCTTACCCTTACCGCTTTAGCAGATATTAAACCATGAAATCGTACCGCCCTATCGTCTAATCCATGTATTATTGAAATTATTTTATCGTTCACCTCTTTTTATAAGCATCTTGCACATCCATATGAATTCCCCCATTTAATTTAATCATACCAGCCTATATATCTTAAATGTTCTCTACTTGGCTTTCCCTTGTGCATGCAATATGGTATTCTACCTATTTCTACACCTTCTAACGGATAATCCAAATAAGGATTAAATTGGTCACCTGTAATATCTACATATAATACCCTGTTTCCTAATTTGCTTAACCCGTAAACTTGCACCCAAGTGTGCGCATCTGTAGGTTCATTTGTTATATTATCACAAGTATCGTACCAGCACCAACCTTCAACTGTCTTACATTTATATCCTCGTTTTGTTAACTCCTTACACAACGCTTCTGATGCCATTATACATTTTCCTGCTAATTCAGTACCTGTACCATACATTGATTCTAACTTCTTTCTAAGAGCTGTTGCTACTGCTATTATATCTGGATAGTACTTCTGTACTATGGCTAATATTTCTCTCTTTTCTCTATCACTGTTATTCATGCTTCTCATAACATTTACCTCCTTGTACCAGCTACGACTTTTTATTCCATTATTTCTCCACTTACTTATTATAATATTCTTTATAATGTTAGTTTTCAAGTGTCAATTTTATACATAAAAAGTAAAGGCGTAGGTTACTTTTAATAATACTACGCCTTTACTTGAATAAAACTTATATTATTAAGCCTCTGTGTCTACAATGTTGATACTCAATTCCCGCATCAAATCTATTGTTACATTTCTATACATCTGCCCCCTGCATGGCTCTACTATCCTTACTTGAGGTCTGGTTGGCATTATATTATTTATTCCACTTACTATAGCTATATCTCCAGTGCTTAACCTAACATATGTACCCAATGGATAAGGAGCTATGCATCTCCTAAAACTTTCCACAGTTCTAAGGTCAAACCATTCATATGTCATTGCTACAATGTACTCTACAACTTCACTCGGATTGATGCGCCTCCTATAAACTCTGTCTGATGTCATTGCATCATAGATGTCAGCTATTGAAACTATTCTGGAGCATTCATGTATTTTATCATATGTCAACCCCATAGGATAACCGGAACCATTTGATTTCTCATGATGAGTTAATATTATAGCTTTTGTTATTGGACAATATTCTATACAATCTTTAACCATTGCATAACCATATTGTGGATGTTTCTTAATTTCTTCAAACTCAGCCGGTGTTAATTTACCTGGCTTGTTGATTATTTCTTTTGGTACATATACTTTTCCTATATCATGAAGTAGACCGCCCAAACACAGTTTTCTCAACTTGTCTATTGGATATCCCAAATGGACACCCATCATTGTTGCTATTACAGCTACGTTAACGCTATGACTAAAAGTATAATCATCCTTAGTTTTGATATCTATAAGATTTATAAGACTATTTCTATTATTCAATACGTCATCTACAATATCATTAACTATGGAACTTACCTTCCCATATTGGGTATCTAAGTCCATAGCTTTCTTCTCAAAGATGTTCTTTACTATCTTTTTAGCTTCTATCCTAGTTTTTACGCTTATTACATCATCAATTACTATACCTTCTGATATATGATCTTCTATGTACAGAGCCTGTATCCCTAAGCTTTTTAGTCTAGATATAAGTGCTCCTGTCAGCTTTACCCCAGATGATAATAGCACTTTGCCGTCATCGCTGAAAATAGCCTTTCCTAGTAAATCTCCTTCCCGAACACTATCTATGCTCGCTATTCTCAATTTTACCACTCCTGTGCTTCTTTTTTTACTGTATTTTATAGTTTTTATTTTTCTATAATTCCATATTCAATTTTATCTAATAATATAAAAATGATTAAAATGTTGTATCTTTATAATTAACTACTTAAAGCGTATTATTTGTAACTAAATTTTTCAGGGTCGTATCTATTACCTGTTTGGGTGTCGTATATTTCTAAATGCAAATGAGGAGTTTTTAAATATGTATTTCTACTAGTGTATCCTATAATATTATTTGTATTTATTTCATCTCCCATCTCTACCATAACATTAGTCAATGAAGCATACACAATACCAATGTTATTCTTAGTATTTTCTACAATAACTTTTAAACCATACCCGTCATTTTCATCCCCCACAAATGTAACTACCCCGTCTAAGGATGCCCTTACCTCTTTATTACCTTCTATAGTCAATAAGTCTACGCCCATACTTAACTCTTTAAATCCGTCCACATTAGTAATAACATCCCCGAATTGGGTACCTAATACATATAAATTTTTATCTATTGGTAATGTTAGTACTATATCTTTAAACGTTTTAGAAGAAAGTTTGGTAAGTCCGTTTAAGTCTAAATATTGATTAACATTATTTCTATTTGGTTCATTAGTAATATTTTCTGAAGTGCTATTATTAGCTCTATCATTATTAATGATAGTATTATCATTAGTTCCGTCATCACTAGTAGTATATTGATTATCCTTATCTTTATATGCCATTATTTCTGTTTTTCCTGCATTGATGTATGCTGTGCCATTTAATTTTGTATAAGTCTGTATATTTTTTACCACTGCCTCATACTTATCTTCTATTATGATATTACTTGTATCCTCACTATTATTTATCATAAAACTATTTTTAATATTATTCTGTACTTCATATAGATCTATAATATCTGGAAGTAGTTGTAACAATATTACAACCGCAACTGCTATCCCAACAAAGATGTAGACTAAATTAAACCATTGATATCTTTTCATATTCTGTTGCTCCTTTGCTATTTTATTTTAATATTATTATAATACTCTCTGCAATTCTTGTATATTTGTTGTACCATCCTCTACTCTCATTAAACCATTAACTTCCATAGTAGAGAATCCATTTTGTATTAAGTAGGCCTCTATATCATCAGTAGGTACTTTATTTCGTATCATTTCTTTTATCTTACTATCCATTTCAACTACCTCCGCTATAACAATTCTACCTCTATACCCAGTGTTATTACATGCATCGCACCCCTTACCCTCTCTTACTCTATCTATATGTATTGCTGTATTATTTTTCTTATTTAAGTATTCTATATATAATTTTTCATCAGCAGTTAGTTCTCTCTCAATTGCACAATGACTACATACCCTTCTCACGAGCCTTTGCGACATAACTCCCTCTAGCGTTGCACTTAATATATAAGTATCTATATCCATATCATACATTCTGCTTATTGTTTCTATAGCATTATTAGCATGAATTGTAGTCAAAACAAAGTGACCTGTTAAACTAGCCCTCATAGCTGTGTCTGCTGTTTCGCTATCTCTTGTTTCGCCCACCACTATAATATCTGGGTCTTGCCTTAAAAATGCTCTTAAATAATCTGCGAACTTATAATTCACATTTCCGTCTTGAGATGATGCTTGCACCTGGTTAATACCATCTATTTCTCGCTCTATAGGATCCTCAATTGTACATATATTAACAGTAGGATTATTTACTTTATCTATTATGCTATATAATGTAGTTGTTTTACCGCTTCCTGTCGCTCCCGCTATAAAGAAAATGCCTGTTGTTTTATGTATTATGTTATTTAACTTTTCTATGTCTTTTGGTAAAAATCCTAAATCCTCAAATGTTTTTATTGCCTCATTCTTAGGAGCTATTCGTATAACTATTTTTTCTCCATGTATTACTTGTATAGACGATACCCTCAAATCATATATCTTACCTTTAATCTCAAAGTCTCTTATAATACCATCTTGTGGCTTTCGACTAATTGCTATATCCATAGATGCCATTATTTTTATTCTCGATATTACATTCTTAGCAAAAGATGCATCCATTTCATAGAAATCATTTTTAGATATCAAACCGTCAATTCTATACCTTACTCGTAGACCGTTTCTTTTTGGTTCTATATGTATATCGCTAGCATCTTTTAAAATTGCGTCTGATATAACATTATTTACAAAGTCTATTGCACCTTGCTCATCATCAGCTTTTACCTTTATTTCTACTGTCTTATGTAGATTTCTGTATTTTCTTTGTATCTCAAAATCAAAGGCGAAGTAGAACTCACATTTGATACCTTTCTTAGCACACTCTGCCTTTGTACGTGCTTTTAAAGAAGTTGAATCTCCTATATCAGCTGAAGCAAATTTCCATATTTTATTCTCATTATCTATTTCAAAAGGTATTAAATTATTCTTTTGCATTATTTCTATATTAAATAAAGAATTAATTACACTTTCTTTAATGTCGTATTTATTTAAATCTACATACGTTACCCCACTCTTCTTCTCTAGTCTTTTTATAATTGCTTCTCTGGTAAACCCAAATTGCTCTGCTTTGGCTAAAATAGCTTCATCTGTACTTTCATTTAATAACTCTGTTATTTGTGAACCTAGCTGTATTTTAAGTGCTTTATCTAGTGTTTCCTCTGTTATATAATGATTATTAATTAAATACTCTCCGAGCATTACATCTTTTGACTTTACTTCGGCACTTGCTAAAGCAATAGTTAGGTCATCTTTAGTTATAGCTCCCATATCTACTAATATGTTACCTAACTTTTTTCGGCCGCTATATTCAGATATTAAGTCTCGGATCACTCCTTTTAAGATCATTACATTTTTAACCTCCTGAATTTAATAATTTGCTAAGCTGTGCCTTATCCTCTACAGCCCCGCAAGCGATTTCGAAATTGATTAACCCCTGTTTTATAAGTGATACTGCACTTTGATAATATGTCTGTGACCCAAGCTTTTTATGATTTGTCTGTATTGCGTCGTTAATGCTGCTCGCACTTACACCAGTATTTTGCTTGTCTCTTATGATACTTTTAATAGCATCTGTTACAACCATAACCTCGCAAAGTGGAACTCTACCACCTTTTAAACTTCTTACTAATGTCTGACTTATTACTCCCCTTAAAGTTGTTGATAACTGCACTCTTACCTGCTGTTGCTGTGATGGAGGGAAAACGTCTATAATTCTGTCTATTGTTTCAGCCGCATTTTTCGTATGTAATGTTCCAAATACTAAGTGCCCTGTCTCAGCCATGGTAAGGGCGTTACTTATTGTATCAAGATCTCTCATTTCTCCTATCAAAATTATGTCAGGATCTTCTCGCATTGCACTCCTGACCGCCTCAGAAAATGAAAGTACATCACTTCCTACTTCTTTTTGATGTATTAAACTCTTATTGTTAATATACTGAAATTCTATGGGATCCTCTACTGTTATAATATGTTTGCTTTGAGTATTATTTATATCATTTATCAGCGAAGCTAATGTAGTCGATTTACCGCTGCCTGTTGTACCTGTAACTAAAACTAAGCCATTTTTATACTCTGTGAATGTTCTAACTACAGCAGGTAAGTTTAAACTGTCAAACTTTGGTATTGTCAATGGTATTGACCTAAGAGCACATGCCATTTTTCCTCTTTCATAATAAAAATGTGCTCTGAATCTAGATCCTCCTGCCTCAAAGGAAGTATCATAGTACCTATTCTTTTCGTAATCTTCCTTAGCCTCTTCATTTAGATATTTATTGATAAATGCATCCATGTCTGATTGCGATAATACCATATTCTCTGGTAAAAATATTAGTGTTCCGTTTATTCTTAATACCGGCACTGAACCAACAGTTAAATGAATATCTGATGCATTTTCTTGAAGTGCTTTACTGATTAGATGCTGTATCATGCCATGCCCTCCTACTGTTTATTATAAATTCATTCCTGCTCCAGAAGTCATCTTAATCAATGGTAAATAAATTCCCAATATTATTGGTACAACTATTACTGCCAATAAAATTATCATAGCTGGTTGCATCATCTCTACTAATGCATCTGTAAATTCTTTTAACGATTCTTGTTGATACTCATAGATATTTTCAAATGCTGCCGCTAAATTACCTGACTCTTCACCTACCCTTACCATACTTGATGTAAATTGGTCTACTCTATCTAATCTTGCTATCGAATCAGCAAAACTTAATCCATTCATAACACAAAGTTTCAATGAACCTAATTGTACTTTATAAATGTAATTTTGAACTACATGCGTAGATAAATCCAAAGCATCTGTTAAACTTATTCCGTTTTTCAACATTATCTGCATTGTACTAGAAAAATTATACAATGACATTATTTGTGTGTATTTTTTAATTAAGGGCGCATTAGCTGATATTGATCCAAGTATTATATTTAATTTTTTATTGTAATATGGCACTGTTCTATACAGTATAAAATGTATTAATACAGCTAATATTGATATTAAAGCTAATTTTGGAATACTATCTGCGAAGTTGAATATTAATTGCGTGATTGGTGGTATTTCTACCCCAGCTGATGTGAATATATTTTTAAAGTATGGTAAGAAAAACTTAGAAGCTGCTACCATCATTATGACTAGTACACCTAATGTTACTAAAGGATACATTGATGCAGTTTTAGCTTTTTTCTGTACTCCCAATTTAATTTTATAATATTTGCTAAGGTCTGCAAAGCTATTCCCCAATGATCCTACTGACTCTCCTACCATTACAACAGCTATATAAAAATCGTCGAAGATATGTGGATGGTCTCTCATTGCACTGGATAAACTCTCGCCGCTTTGCACCTGCCGTATTAGGTCCTCTATTGTTTGTGTCAATATTTTTCTTTTAAATGAATCTTTTATTATATATAATGCATCTAGCAATAATATTCCAGAATTCAGCAGTATTGACATCTTATGAGAAAATAATACTAATTCTTTTAACTTCACTTTTGATACTGCTTTTGGCTTTGCCTTATCTATAATAGACCAGTCTAATTTAATCGGCTCTTTATTTTCTTTACTCTTCTCTAATCTTTCAATTAAGTTACCACCTATGCCTATAGTTGATATATCCCTATTTACAGGTGGTATAAAACTCGTACTACTCTGTTGATTGCCTGTATTCCTTTGTATAGTTGAAATATTTTCCCTATCCCCTTTAGCATCTCCACTATTTTCTAGCATTATATTAAATTGACTACTATCTGCAATAGTCTTTAATATTGACTCCTTAGCCAATTGTATAGCTTGTTCCATTTCTTCATCATTTAATGTTATTATTTTATTGCTATTTAATACACTTCTTATTTGACTTAATTTGCTTTTAAAGCTACCAAAATAATCCTTTGTCTGTTTCTCTTTTTTAAGCTTTGTACGTAATTTAGTTATCCTTCGAATATCCTTGCTATAGTCCGCAATCTTCTTTTTATCTCCTGTTAATTTAGCTATACCTAACTTTATATTATATGTCCTCTTCAGACTTATTATAGTTGACACGTCCATTTCGAACTTAAGTATATGTATAGCCTCTAAACTATTCTCTGCTGTTATTTCTCCTTTTACTTTTTCATCGGATTTATTAAGACCTATAAAATTATACAATTTCTTGGCCAAACCAAAGCTGACCCCCTTACTATAAAAGTGTTACATATACTTTATTAGTTAATAATTCTTTTCTACAGCATATTTTATACTCATTTTGACCTATTTTTATACTGTAAATATATTTTTCTACTATCACTATTTCTTCATAATCCTCAGTATATTCATTCCAAACTTGTTGGGTTTCATTTTCATATATAGCATCAGTTACCTCATAATTAGAAATCCCCATAGTTCCATTTTGGTTGTAATAAAGGTAACTGATATCTTCATATAATTTATTTGTTATTCTAACAAACTCAGCCTTGTTAGCATAAAAGTCTTGTATTCTTTTAATTTGTATAATAGATTGCTCAAAATTTGATTGTAATATAGCTATAATTGGTAAAGTAAATATCAATACCAACATTGCTATAACAATACTAGCTAAAGTTATATTACCTTTTTCGCTCTTAATTAAATTCCTCATTGCCATTTTCCCAATACTCTATATTGAATTCTTTTTTATAAGTATTCGCCCCATATTTTGTAACTACTATCAATTTATTATCAATTATATCACAATCTATATTTAATGTTTTAAAATGTATTAAACTGTTATCATTAAAATTATATTCGGAACCATTTATTATAAAACCTTGCTGTTTATCCCCATTAATAAACGATACTTCATTATATCCTTTTGATAAATCTTTCAATATGCTAGCTTCAAGTAAAGTGTCCATTGTATAAAAATCAAAGTCATTTGATAGCCTTGTGTTTACATCTATCACAGTGCTGACTAACATATAAACTGATATTGTTAATATAGCTATTATTGGTATGTATATTAAATACTCTAGTATTGTTGTTCCTTTATTATTCATTGATGTTAACCTCTTCATTTACATCTGTTTTCTCTATTATAAAATCGTAATTCAAAGACTTATAAACTGCTTTTATATCCACATGTATGGTGTTGTATTCCGTTTTTGAACACTTATATTTATAGGTGATTCCGTTCTGTGTCTCTTCATATCCATCTAATAAATAAAGCTGTACAGTATCCATATTTTCAAGTTCTGTGAGCTTGGTTAATACATTTGACCTATAAAAAGTTGCATCGGAGTTGCGGCTTACTATTGATTTTCCAGTCCTAGTGCAAGTTATAACAGCTATTGCTATTATAGCAATAGCTGCAGTTGCTGCTATTAAGTCTAGTGATATTCCTCCCTTGTTTTTTCGTATTTTTATCATTTCTCATTACCACCATTATTTATAGATGAGTCTTTATACTGACTATATTGTGCATTATTGAATATATTTGTTACTGAAAAACCATCATCGTATGCTCTATTTAAGTTTGCTATTAGTTTAAAATTATAAGCATTATCTATAAATTCGGTTGAAATATTTTCTATAGTAACATTGTATATTTCCTCTAATTTTAATGCAAAATATCCTATATCTGCATAATTAGCCGATTTACCTTCGACTGTCAGTTTACTATCTATAGTTACACTTGTTAATTCAATTGTATTTAATACACTATTTTGTAGTTTATTCAAAACATCCAAATTATATCCTTTGTATCTATTTAATTCATCTATCATTGCTTCTATATTTAATTCAGGTCCATATAAATTTCCACCAGTTAATTCATTATTTTTATTAGTCAATGCTATACTTAATTCATTTAATTTTGCATCTAGCTGCTTTTGCAAAGCATCTAGTTCTTTATCATAATATACTAATACTGTCGATATCATTATAATACAGGCAAACATCGCTATATTTAATTTCGTTAGTATGTTTTCTAATGCCCTACTTTTTCTATTAAATACTAAGTCCTTTAAAGGAAATTTGTTGGAGTTTGTATCAGCAATAGCTAATGCTATATCATATCCAAAATAGTTATCTATATCTTCTAATTTGTATTTATCAATTAAATTTGAACACACCAATAAAGGATATAATCTAATGTCTAAATACTTATTTAGATACATTACTAACTCACTATATATGCTCTCATCATAGGTATAATAGATGCTTTCAATAGTAGTTGACGTAGTCTTACTCTCTAAATATAACTGTATAGAAAAGAGATTAGACCTTATAAACTGCGATAATTCTGATATAACTGGCTCTAACTCTAATTCCTTTCTATCAAATAGAATGTCATCATTAACTATTTTTGTGTCGTCATCTGATTCTGACTCATTAATTTCTTTATCACTTAAGTTTGGTTTTTCTACATTTGTTGAATCAAATTTATGGTTTAGTACGTAATTAGATATCATATTAGTATCTTTTAAATTTACTTTTAGTGTATTTTTATATACAGGCAACTCATTCATAAATAATGTTATTGTAATATTGTTTTGCTGCATACTAAGAATTACTACTGGTTCTGTTTTATTAACAAATCTCGATATACTTGTATCTATTGATTCCACAGATGATATAAAGGTATTATCAATAAAGTCATTAAGATTATTTGTTTTTATAGCTGTTGCTGTTATTAAATGCTTATCATCCTCACTGCTTGAATATACCCATTTATGCCTTATCTGTTTTATATCATAGATGTTCATTTGCTCTTGTATTTGATATATTACACTCTTTTCAATCTCTTTAGCCTTTAAGTTGCCTATCTCAAATACAAAGGAGTCAATATCAGTTGCTATACGTATTTTAGGATTACGTATTTTATGTTTACTTATAAATTTATCTACTATCATTATAACTTGATATGCGTATTTTTTATTATCTTGTATATCTACATCAATATAATATGTATTATTAATTATTTTTGGCTGGTCTTTGCCATTTTTTATAGCTACACATTTTACTACGCTTCTACCTGCATAAACTCCTACTGTATGATTAGACACGTTAACACCTTCCTATCTTTTTATTCTACATATAATATCTTAAATACAATGTCTGTTTTTATTTTATCAGTTGTTTCATCATAATTGACGCCTATGCTATAAGGTATAATAAAAGATGTTTGTGTACAATATTGAATGAAGTTCTTAGTACTTTCAAATGAACCATATACACTAACTGGTAACACATAAACTTTGAATCCGCTTTCCGATATTAAATTCAACGGTGCTGTTAAATTTATAGCTTCTGCTGTTTCTGCTGTTTCTGTTGTTTCAGTTGCACCTGGTGCTGTTTCATTTATAGCATTTGCATACTCCCCAGGTTGATTATACATATTCGCTAAATTATAGTGTATATCTATATCTACATTGCACTCCTCTGCCCCTTTATCTAAATATATCAATAACTGTGGTATATTTAATTGCCAATCTACGTCATCCTTAGTATATTTTTTCTGTATAGTTATAGTCTGTGAACTCTCTGCTAATTTTACTAATTCTTCTATTTGTCTTGTTGTAGACTCTATACTATTTAATGTATTATTTATTTGCTGTTTCGCGTTTTTCACGCCTGTGTATGTAGGTATTTCACCTACGAATTGATGTATTTGAGGAAATGGGTCTACTAGCACTATTTCTAAAAGAAAGACTAAAATTATAGTTATTAGTGTATTGATTAGTATTCTTTTCATACAATGTACTCTCCCTTTACTATCTAGAAATTATTCCTTAAATGAACCTCTCCAACCTACGCTTCGCTTAGAGGTTGGAGTTTCTTAGCATCATGTATTACTACCTTCACAGATATGTTGTTTCATATCTTCGTTGCAAGCAACGGAAGTATAGCAATACACTAACTAAGCAACTACCTTTCGATAGGGTGGGTTCACACCTTCTACTACTTCTTGCCTAAGCAATACGTAGATACTTTATTTCTTTTGTTTCTCCTAAGTACCTTATATCATTATATTTATACTTAGATAATATATTTTTGCTTCCATGTATGTCTCTATGCTCTTTATATCCACATTTACATACATAATTTCTTGTAGAAGTTTTATTCCTTCTACCACAAACAGGACATGTTTGTGTTGTGTATCCTTCGTTTATTTTGATTATATTTATTCCTTTTGCTTTTAGTTTGTATTCCAAATATTTATATAATTTGCCAAATTGCCATTGGCTTAATTTTTGGTTAGTATTCCTATTTCTTTTCTTCTTAGTATTCCTTTGTACTCCTTCAATATCACCTATCACTACTTCTTTTACTTTATTTTCAATACACCAATCTATATATTGCTTTGTGGTTTTATGAAGTATGTCGGTTAATTGTTTATCTGATTTAGATAATATATATTGCTTTGCTTTATTGTACTTTTTCCATTTTCTACTACCTTTCTTACATTTGCTCATTTTTCTTTGTAATTCTGCTATCTTTTTATTTCTTAATCTTTTTACACTTCTTGCTTTACGTCCAGTTATTATAATTGCATTACCATTTTCACAATATGAACTAATTGTGTGTATTTCTCCTACGTCTATCCCTGCTATGTTTTTATTATTATTTATGCTTTCAATTAATCCATTTTCATACGCTAACGATAATTTTAATCCTCTGTCATATATTAATTCAATTTCTTTTATTTTACCGATTGGCAATTCTTTAACATACACTACAATAGGTTGTTGTCTTTTTCCATTCCATATTCCCATACTTAATTCAATTCTGCCATTATCATATATTTTGAAACCATCTTTAGCCCACTTAGTATTATAATGCTTTTTCTTTTTATAAGGATATTTATTGTCCAATCCTTGTTGTTTTGCTTTATGTGCTGCGTCTCTTGCAAATAAGTATTTATGGCATACCGCTTGTATTGATTGAGAATGTAGTGGATATTTGTTTTTTAATGCTTTTTGTAATTCTGTTTTATTAATCCATTTACCATCATTAGCAAGAGAGTATTGTTTAGCAATATCTAAACAATCATTCCATATTTGCGCTGATATACGATTACATTCATACAATCTGTTTAGATTGTTTTTAGATGTTTTGAATGTAGTTTTTTAGGCAACGTATCATCACTTTTTCACCCACCTTTCTATTCTTATTATATTATTATTTTTATATTTTGTTAACTATTCAGCAATTCATCTCCCTCCTATAGAGGATGGGAGAATTCTTGCTGATTCTCCGTTAAATCCTTATTAAACCTTTGCCCACAAGGCGCGTACTCCCCATCTTTAAGCCATATAAACGACTCGTCACTGCCAGTGGCTCCATTTACTGCGTATGTTTTACCATTATTATAAGTTCCACATTTATGCTCGCAACCATAACATCTAAAGGAATCTCTAACTTTTCTGAATCTCATATGTTACTCCCCTTCTGTTTATTTAACACTAATATATTCCTAATTTAGATTTCGTTTAAGTATGTTAATTTAAAATACTTGGCTATTAAAAGATACAAAAATAAGAAGTAATTTATATTACTTCTTACAATATATCTTAGTATTACGCCACTGTCATATTTAATTTTTCTATTGCCTGATAAATCAACATAGCTGCTTCGGCTCGTGTAGCATATTCCTTAGGTTTTAATTCGTTTTGTATCCAATCTATTATACCTTTGCTTTCTAGTGCTTCTATACTAACCCTTGCATAATCTGATATATATTTTTCATCCTTAAATCTACTCAATGTTTTCTTATCTGATAAATCATATCCTTTATATTTTAGTGCTCTGTATACCATTAGCATCATGTCTTGCTTTGTTATATAACTTCCCGGACTAAACCTTCCCTTTCCTGTACCATTTATTATTCCTAATGATTTAGCAATCCCTACCGCTTTAGCGTAATATGCTCCTACATAAACATCTTCGAATAATTCTATGCTGTCTGATTTTAAATCAAGCCACCTAACTAGAATGACGGCAAAATCAGCCCTTGTTATATTTTTGTCTGGTGAAAATGTTGTTGTAGAGGTGCCTTTTATTATTCCTTGATTCTCTAGTGTTTCTATGGCTGATTTTGCCCACTCATAACCTTTGAGGTCAGTAAATTTACTTGCCCCATATACTTGGCTTGATAGACTTAATACTAATAGTATTGCTATTATTTTAGATAATGTTTTCATCTAAATACCTCACCGCTTAATATACCTAAGTTTTTAATATCTATTCAATATAAGTTTACTTATAATATCCCAGAATAAAACTATCATAGACGCTATAAACACTATTACAAACCCTACAAAATTTATTGTAGTTATTATTTTAATATTCGCCCTTTTTCGTGATATCATTTCCATAATCGCTACTAATATTACCCAACCATCTAAAGCTGGAAATGGTAATATGTTGAATATAAATAACCCCATATTTAGCCCAGCGAATAGTAAGATTGTATATTCAAATTTTGTTAAGTACATTGTCATTATGCTAATAGCTTTTACCGGACCTGCAAAGGAATTTACAAAATCTTCCGTTGTTTTTACATTATTTGAAAAATGATATATAGTAGATTCTACCACTTCAGCTCCCATTTGATAGGTGTATTTACCAGCATTTAATATGCTATTAAACAGGTTAATTAAGCTGAAGCCTGACTCCCTTATTTGTATGTATATTCCCATTATTAGTAGCAATACAAAAGCATATATCACATTGCTTAGTGGCCCAGCTAAAGCTAGTAATAGTCTTTTCCAAGGTGCTGCTTCATAAAAATTCTTCTCTTTGAACATATCATCTCCATGGGAAACATAACCCCCGAATGGAAATAGCCTAATCACAAACTTATAATTTTTACATTGCTTTTGATATATTTTAGGCCCGAATCCTATCCCAACTTCTTGTGGCTTTATTCCTAATAACATACCTACTTTATAATGCCCATATTCATGTATAACTACAGTAGATACTAAAAATAAAATGGCAATTAAAATCTTCATAACAAGTTCTCCTATGTCACTTAATTATTCAACGAAAAAGGCTTATCTCTTTTGAAGATAAGCCTTTTTCATTTTAAAACGGTACATCCGTTACTATTGCTGTGTTGTTATTGCGGTTGTTTAGCTTCGTCCCCTCAGTGTATTTACTGCTGCATTATTTAACTACGTAGTATACAGTAGCCTTTCCGTCAGCTGCAGTATATCTGATAACGCCCTTGTCTGCGCCATTGCCGCTGTCAGCTTCGATGTCCATTCTCTCAGCCTGCTTCTCAGGAACGTTCGTGAGCTCGATAACTACCTGGCCAGCTTCGAGACCTACAGCTTCATTCTTCTCAGTGAGAACTGCATAGTTGAATTCGCCGCCCCACTTGTTCTTGTCCGGAACATGGTCGATGTAGGGACCATTCCAGTTAACTTCGTCAACCTTAGTTACCAAGGATACGAAACCATGAGTTTCATCATCTGCCGGGAACGCACTGTTATCGAAGTTATACATTACCAGAGCCTTAGATACAGACGAGCAATCAGCTATCTGACCAGAAACTCTTGCTTTGTCGATGTTACCGATAAACTGAGGTACCGCAATAACTGCGAGAATTGCTATGATAGCGACGACTACCAGCAATTCGAGGATAGTGAATCCTTTCTTGTTGAGCTTTTTGTGCATGAGTTTGTACATACTGTCCATCTCTCCTTCTTATTATTATTTTTTTTATAGTTATTTTTAATAACTACCAACCCCATAAAATTTAGACTATTTTTTATTTCATTTAACTTCCACCCATTTAACAAATCCATGTATATTTGCAAGTCAAATATTATCTAATACCCAGTATTTTTATAAAATATAACAATGTCCTAATTTAATACACTAGCCAAAAAATAGGCTAGAAAATCTCAACTTAATTTTATACTATACTGTATATCACTATTGTTATAAACTTGATCTCTTAGTTTTACTGATACATTAATTCAACCAACCCCAGTTATTCTGATATTTTAAAATATAAAAGAACTAGTGCAAATATGCACTAGTTCTTTGTAAATTTTTATTGTATATTGAAAAATTCCTTATTTTGAAACCCCCTATGCTACATAAGTGTTGCTAAGTATAAATTTAGTAATTCAGGGCCTACTAGATATGTCATTAAAACTCCTAATGCTATTGAAGGTCCGAATGGCATTCCTTCTTTTCTTTTTCGTACTTTAAATAATATTAAAGTAATTCCTATTATTGCACCAATAAACACTGAAAATAACAATGATACTAAAGCCATTCTCCAACCTAGATATATTCCTATTGGAATGTATATTTTAACATCTCCCAATCCCATTGCATCATCTGTTTTGTATATAAAATACCCTACGATTGCTATTATAAGTAATATACCCGAAGCAGATACTGCTCCTAGGAGAGGATTCCACCATTTTATATCTTCATATATTCTCAACTTAATGCCAGTTAAACCATTTATTGTTGCTATTATAGCTCCAGTTATAATGCCGAATACCACTAATTCATCGGGTATTATGTGGAGTTCTAAATCTATGAAGGCGGCTATTAGCATTATTGATAGTAGTATTACAGAAGCTATAAAGTCTAATGTTAAACCAAACTTTAGATACATAGCCACCCATAAGGCTGATGTTAATAATTCTACAAGTGTATATCTAACAGATATTTTGCTTTTACAATACCTACACTTTCCGCCTAAAAACAACCAACTGAAAACAGGGATTAAATCTAGCGGTTTAAGACGTGTGTTACATGAAGTGCAATGAGATGATGGATTTGCTAATGACATTTTATTTGGTAGTCGATATATCACTACATTAAAAAATGAACCGAATATTAAACCATAAAGTGCTACTAAAAATATTACCATAGCTGCATCTCCTTTATTTTATAATTTATAACATAATAAAAGCGTGACTTTCGTCACGCTTTTAATATTGAGTTCATTTTATATTAAATATCACAGTGGCCCAGCATAAATTAATGGGTCTCCGTCCTGGTCTACCATGACTGTAAGACCAACCCCATAGCCGTAAAAAGAACTTTTTACTGTCTGCACATACATTACACGAGTTACTTTA
>ENA-OWOZ01000738-OWOZ01000738.1-bioreactor-metagenome-genome-assembly--contig:-NODE-738-length-37139-cov-5.969726_pt1 | contig 37139 bp, 27 predicted proteins | sample MGYA00238140_ERZ651804 | MGnify/ENA primary metagenome ERZ651804 (study PRJEB26910, sample SAMN07631232) | bioreactor metagenome | isolation source: Switchgrass digestor | place: USA: Dartmouth... | reverse complement strand
TCCATCATATATAATGTCCACTGGGTTACCTGACTCATCTACTACCTTAACAACATTAGGATCAAAATATATTGCTACTTGTGAACTTAAATACGTTTCTAAATTCGTAAACTTAATGTCTGCTGTAAATGTATCTCCTACTTTTATATTTCCTTCCGATATTTCAATTACTGCTTTCGGCATACTTGTTGGTTCTGGTGATGTTGTTGGTTCTGGTTCATCACCTTCAATAGTTATTGAAGGTATTTGTTCTTCTGTAGCTACTTTACTGCCTCCTGGCGTAGTTAACAATATACTTCCATTTGGATTTGCTGGATCATATACTGGTGTTACATTTTCTTTTGCAAACTGTATCTTCGGATCTCCAGCTGCTATTGCCTTAAATCTAATTGTGAGTACGGTAAATTCTCCGTCACTTACTGGATATGGTGGTGTTATTTCCTTTTGATCTTGACTTATATACAGTGAATAAGTCAATAATCCATTTTCGTTATCAACATCAGAACCAGTTTCTGCAAATATTCCTTTTCCTTTGGAATACATATCACTTCTTTCACTTATTCCATCATATATAATGTCCACTGGGTTACCTGACTCATCTACTACCTTAACAACATTAGGATCAAAATATATTGCTATTTGCGAACTTAAATATTTTTCCAAATTTGTAAACTTAATATCGGCTGTAAATACATCGCCTACTTTTATATTTTCACTCGATAACTGAATAACTGCTTTCGGTGTTTCTTCGGCCATTACAATATTTGTGAGTAATGGCGTTAATATTAATGAAATTGCTATAAGCAATGATAAACATTTTCTAATATAAAAACTCATCATTTCAACCCCTTTTTAATATGGTTTTTACACTTGCTTCCTATTACATTACATTGCATGCTACTTCGTAATTACTGTTCATAACTAGCTGCTGTTTTTCCATAATTATCTAATACAGCCTGTAAATCTTCAATATTTATTAAAGTATCATCATTCAAATCGCCTTCTGAATCATAAGCACCGCCCGTACTTTCCGTTGAACCATATCTATCTAAAACCCTCTGCAAATCTTCAATATTTATTAAAGTATCACCATTAATGTCTCCAGGAATCAATGCCTTCTGTCCAAGCTCTTTAGTTTCACTTGCTTTTACCTCTACACCGTTAATTGTTAATTTAAGATGTGATTTTTTAACGAACTCTACCGAATATGTACCGGCCTCAAGTCCTGTAATTGAAAAGTTTCCTTCTGCATCCGGATTTGCTGTTTTTACCGGTTGACCGTCTTTCAATACGGTAATAGCAATCGCACTAATATTTCCAAGAGAAGTTATTTTACCTGAAATAGCGCCAACTTGACCTTCTATGTCTATTTCAAACAGTTCTGGGGTCTGCGTATTCCCCGTATAATAAACCTTATATTGTCCAGGTTGACCACTTGATGTGTAGGTTAACGTAAACTCTTTATTTTCACCAATTTCCACCTGATCGATATAGTCAATGGAATCAATTGGATCATCTAGATCAATTTCATCAGGTGAATTAACACCAGGCTTTAGAACAAGTATTCCAACTTGCTCACCAGCTGTAAAATCAGAACCGTTAATTGTTACTTCTACTCTATCTTCTACTTTATTTGTATTGATGATAATACCTCTTATAGGTTCTTCTGCAAAAACCGTTGTCGACACTGCCAATACCATTACACATAATGATAATAATAAAGCTAATTTTTTCATCATAATGATAAATACCCCCTTAATAATTAATATTTTTTAATTAAAATACCGCTCCATGTTTTGTACACTTAGTTTACCAATATCTAAGTTACAAAATTTTAATAACACTCCTTTTCCTTATCTCATCAACCCCCTTCGCAAGCTGAATCTCCTCATGTTATCTTCATGTGTGAAATGAATGGAAGACAAAATATGAGATCATAAATTACTATTATTTACTATTAATTATATCACATGAACTCTATGTTTTTAAATAATTTTTTATACAAATTTCAATAACTTCTTTTGTCCATTATTACAAAATGCCATAAAAATTTTTGTTTAATTAATACATTTTGTACAAATTGATTCCCTACATAAACAGTCAAATTATTCACCTATAGTTAGCAATCCATAAATCACCTTTGCTGCAGCTGCTCTTGTAGTATACTCCTGTGGAGCAAATCGATTTTCACCTACACCGTTAATAATATTTAATTTCTGCATGATGCCTACACTCTGGCGGGCATATTCGCTGATTTGGTCTTTGTCGGCAAAATTCAATTCCTGCATTTCTATATTTAACTTATCGCTTATTTTTTCATATTTTTGTGCCGCTCTAAACGCCATCACCGCCATATCCTGTCTTGTAATTGCCGCGTCTACGCCAAAACTTCCGTCTTCAAATCCATTTACTATACCGTGCTTTTGAGCACTTGCTATATATGGATAATACCATTCGCTCGGCTGTACATCGGTAAAATCCGCCATTGCCTCATTGTCAACAAGTTCAAAAGCCAGTACAAGCATTTTAACAAACTGCGCTCGGGTAACATTATCATCGGGTTTAAACTGTCCGTTGCCCATTCCGGCTATAATTCCTCTTTCCGCAAGTGTGTTAATGCTTTCATGAGCCCATGGAACATGGTCAATATCATTGAATGAAATACTATCGGCTGCTTGGGAAGGTAACGGTGTAGGTGTTGGGGTTAGCGTCGGTGAGGGGGTAGGTGTAACTGTAACTGTAATGCCGCCTCCGCCACCACTTCTGCTTCCGCCGCCGGTATTTCCTCCACCGGTATTTTCATCATCATCATAATCAGCAGGATTAGTGGGTTCTCCGTCAAAAACATTGATTTCTTCTTTCAATACTTTTTTAAAATGATATATCTCTTCATCCGGTGCTTTGTTTACGGTTTCTTCCGCATAGGACAAAAGCCTTTCCACATTGTCACTACCCGGATATTCCTTTAATTCATTAGCAAAGGATTCCAACTTTGAAATACCTGCATTAACTAAACCTCTGTAAACAATATTTCCTACAAACTCAAAGTCTATTTTTGTGGCTTCATCAGCATTTTTGGCTGTTATACCGTAATCCATCAGTGTAAAAAGCAACTTTAAACCGTCATTATCTTCTTCCGAACCTACAATCGCTTTATTAAAAGTTTTTGCAATACTACTATAATTTCTTGAATCTATATTGCTATAACTTGTCCCTTCTTGTATCAACCCAATTATCGGCCCTCTATTCATTAAATCGATATCCGCATAGAAAGTTAACGCTTCCTTTAATTCATCACCACCCATTCCCAAAGCCGGGAATTCCTGAGCAATTTCCTTTGCCACAGCCTCTATGCCTTCTTCTGTCCATTCTCCTTTGGGCGGTATTTTTTCTGTGTTATTCAAATAATCATCCGTTAATCTATCTCGATCTTCCTCCATGCATGTTGCCTTAACAATAAACTTTTGAAACGGATGCACATCGGCAGCTAAAGTTATATAACATGTATTAAATATTGTCCAAATGCCTACCAATATACTTAAAAGCAAACATGTCACTTTATTTGTGATACGATTGAAATACCCTACTTTTATCATTTTCAACACCCCATCTTTTTATTTTAGGTTTATATACTTTTTTTATCTCTGCTCATTAGACGGAAAAATTGCATATTTTGTAATCGGATTTCCATATAGGTTATCCCATATAAATATTTTTATATTGTATTGCCCTGAGTCATCAGGCAATGCGATTTCTTCATTGACAAGCAATCCTGTTATTGGCACATCCAATGGCAATACCCGAATATTTTTCGTTTGGTTATTAAAATTATAAACGACTACCACTAAATATACCTGTTTTGACGTTGTTGAGTGATTACACAAATCCATTTCCAAAATCACACTGTTATATCCGTTTAAAGAATCAATTTCCCTGTCGCCTCCATAAAAACGGTAGTCTTTTATCCAAACAGGATTGTCATTAACAGCCGGTACATAATTTTTACCGCATCCAATCACAGGAGTCGGCTCGCTTATCACCTTTAATCCTGAAGTAGTATAACCTCTTTTCCAAGGTGTTACTTCAAATCTGATATATTTACCGATATCTTCAGGAGTCAAAGTGTATACTACATCTTCTGCATCCGGAATAATTTCTCCTACAGAGTCCGGTGTATCTGAGCGATACCATCTATAAGTACTGACATCGCTGTCAGGATAGCTAAAATGGTAAGTACCGGTTAATTCTTCCCCCACTTCCGGTATACCTATTATAGCAACATCACTGGCTACTGCAAAAAAACTGGCTTTCACCGATTCCCAAAGCGGATAAAGATTGGGGGGCACTTTTTTTGTGCTAAAATAATACTCTATTTCATCTGAAAAAGCATTCATTATGATAGTTCGAATATCCTTATTTTTACTAAAATAAACCGTCGTAATAAAAGCTTTTTCCATGATGCTTGAAAAATTTTCTTCGGTTATACTATCTTCTGCACTAATATAATCTTCTACATCTTTCAAAAGCGACTTCAGCTTTTGCTCCACATCTGCATCATCTGAAGCAACGTCCTTTAATCGTTGAATAATCCAATAATGTTGTTCTTTTAATATATCATAGCTGGCTACTATAGAAGTGTATTCATTTGCATTAACAAAAGTCAAGCACAGTAAATTTGCCAATAATAAGGCTATTCCAATCAAATATCTTAGCCTTAAATTCTTTTCCACTAACATACACTTCTCCATTCCACTAAGAATAAAGTAAAATTTACTCCTCCGGCATCTCCCGGAGGAGTAAACTGTATTAGATATCGTTGCAGAAAGTTATTTCTACTTATTTAAATATTTAAGAATTTTTGTAATTACCGTTGCAGCTTCCGCTCTTGTTGCATAATTCTTAGGCTTAAATGTTCCATCCGGATAACCGGTGATTATACCTTTTTCAGATATAGCAGCAATTGCATTTACTGCCCATTCTGAGAAAGTGTTGCTGTCTGCAAATTGTGTACCTGCTGCTGCATTGTATAAACCGGCAGCTCTGGCAATCATTACTGCCATTTGTTCACGAGTAATATAATCATCCGGACCGAATGTGTTGTCATCATAACCGTTAATGATGCCATGGGCGTGAGCGGTAGAAATAACATCTTTCGCCCAATGATTTACCGTATCATTGAATACCTTCCCTGCTCTAGGCTGCAAGTTTAATGCCTTAACCAATATCGTAGCAAATTCCGCTCTGGTAATATTAGCATTCGGTCTAAACGTTCCGTCCGGGTAACCACTTACTGCCTGTCTCTCCATTAACTCTCTAATATAATCTTGTGCCCAGTGTCCTATTACATCTTGTGGCAAACTAACCTCGACCGGAGTCATAACGATTGTCTTGCTGCTACCTGTTCCGCTGCTACCGCTGCCTCCTGATTGTGCCAAAATCGGTCCTCTAATTGCAATGTTAGGTTCACCAATTTCTGTTCCTGTTTTTGCTTTAGGTATTACTTCAAAGAAGATATACATCCCTTTATCGGAAGAAGTTAATTTATATTTATTTGTACCTGTACTAATCAACTGCTTATCTTTACCGGTTTGACTGGATGCCCGATACCATCTTAATTCGGTATCTCCTTCTGCATCGTTTTCCAAATCAGCATACCGATAACTACCTGTTAATGTTTGGCCGACTCTAAGCGATCCGGATATATTAACACCTTGAGCAACCGGTGCTTCGTTTTCTACATATACTACATATTCCGTAAAGTGTGTCGTCCAAACTACAACATCGTTTCTTACAATAAGCCAACCTTCACGTTTTTGGTTTTCCTCAAGTTCTTCAGCAACTTTTTCTGTCTCATCGGAACTCAATATGAATGTAATAGGAATAAAGTTATCGTTTTCGTCAATATATCCTAATTTAATCTTTTTATTATTTTTGGCTTTATCCTTAAATAACAATCTTATCGGTTGATCAAATTTTATTTCTAACGCAGAAGAACCTATTTGAATAACGTCCAACTCTTTTACTTTCGCTTTGTTGGTATTCTCGGGCGCCTGCTCAATTTTTTGCTGAACGGTTTGTTTCCTTTCAGCCGATCCAACCAATTGAGGCAAACTGATATTACCATCCCACTCTTTATTAGCCGTTATTACGGTTCCTTGAGGAATTGTAATTTCTACAGAGTCTAATTCCTCTGAGAACCCATGCATTACAACATTAATTGCAAGCGGTAACTCGACTTCTACCTCATTTTCATTTGTACCGGATAATGGTCGTTTAACTACATAAATAACCGGAGTTGTACCTGCTGCCGCATCTATGGTAACATTTTGTATTTCTGAAGATGAATCTTCTGGAATATCAATTACTATAACAGGATTCTTTACGTCTTCAGGAATCCTAATAACGATATTCTCTTCCCCTATATCTGTGCTTGGAATTTCAACAACCGGATTTTCATTATCAACGGTAGTCTCTTGATTAGTAATTAATATTGGTTCAGTAACAATAACTGTATATGGTTGCGTTGATCCGTCTGCTGCTGTTACGGTATAGGTTACTTGACTGGTAAAATCTACTTCTACACCTGAAGCAGGACTTACAGTTGCTCCTTCAGATACACTAATCGTCGGTACTAATTTAGTCTTATCCGTGCCTCTTGGTACAAATACCTTTATAGTATGTTTATCGTGATCAATAATGGTTTCTCCTATTTGACCAGGAATTGTAAAACTAATAATTTTCTTTTCTGACGGTAATGTTACCGTTACCGTACATGTAGCTGTTTTATTTCCGTCTTCGGTTGTTACCGTAATGGTTGCTGTTCCTGCTCCTACTGCCCTTACCGTTCCATCTTCATCTACCGTTGCTACCTCTTCATTACTTGAACTCCAGCTTACATTCTTATTGGTTGCATTCTCCGGTTCTATTGTTGCTATTAATTGTTCCGTTTGTCCTACCGCTAGCGTTAATTCACTTTTATTCAAGAATACTTTTTCTACCGGTACGATCCCGGTTGTTGTCTTTACATGGAAAGTAGCCTGAGCCGTATTCGTTCCTTCACCAACATATACCGTATATTCTCCTTCTTCCCATGAATCACCAATCTTTAGTGTTAAACTAAATTTCCCATCCGAATCTATAACTTCCGCGCTGTTATATTTGGTTGCTCCGTTTTTATCTCTTACCAATACTATAACACTCTTACCAACAGGACCTGTTCCCGTTATTATGATGTTCTCACCGCGTTGTACTTCCGTTTTATTTACTTGAACGGTATATGAAACAACTTCTTTTATACGTACACGGAAGGTAGTCTGGGCTGTATTCGTTCCTTCACCAACATATACCGTATATTCTCCTTCTTCCCATGAATCACCGATTGTTAGCGTCAAACTAAATTTCCCATCCGGATCTATAACTTCCGTGCCAGTATATTGAGTTGCTCCGTTTTTATCTCTTACCCATATTATAATGCTCTTACCTACAGGACCCGTTCCTGTTATTGTGATGCTCTCACCGGGTTGTACTTTTGCTTTATTTACCTGCACGGTATATGAAACAATTTCTTTTTCACGTACATGGAAGGTAGTCTGAGCCGTATTCGTTCCTTCACCAACATATACCGTATATTCTCCTTCTTCCCATGAATCACCAATCTTCAGTGTCAAACTAAATTTCCCATCCGGATCTATAACTTCCGTACCGGTATATTTGGTCGCTCCGTTTTTATCTCTTACCCATACTATAACACTCTTACCAATAGGACCCGTTCCTGTTATTATGATGTTTTCACCGCGTTGTACTTCCTTTTTATTTACACTGACATTATAATTAGGAACATTAACCGTATCTATAGTAACATTCAACTTGACAATCCAATCATCCTCAGGAATGCCTTGACTTAACGGATCCCTGTAAAATATTAATGTACACCGACCATCCGATATTCCTGATTTAGGCGTAATCTTAACAAATTCTCTTTGCGCACCGATAATTTCATATTCTACCGTTACAACATCAGAATCTGCTTCCACGCCAATGGAACCATTATAACTTTTTTCCAAAACCCTTAAATCATAATATGTAATTCCATGAATCCTGTCAGAACCTTCTGCATATGTCAAATCTACAGCAGTTTCACCGATAACTTCATCATCCATTACCGTCATCTTATATAAATCAGCTTGTGTTCGAATAGCAGCCTTAAATAATATAAGCTCGGATTTTTCAGCTAAATTATTATTACCTTCATCCTTTATGTTATCCTTCAAAAGCTTAAAACTACTATGTAAACGATCCGCATCCCATCCAAGTGCTCTTATTTGATTGGCAATCTCAGAATTTTGGTTGATCTCGTCTTTTATAATATTTTTTATCATTGTATGCAGTGTTGTCACTACTTGTTGATTGGTACCTTCGGATAAGATATGAGCATATCCGCTGTTCTTTATATATTCAGGACTTGTATATGTTTCAGCCGTTTCACATAAATAATCCACAAACGCATCTACGGTTATTTGGATATCTGAATCCGGATTTAATAACCTCTCAATATTATCCTTATTCTCATTTTTAATATTTTCTATCTCTTGCACTAAATCGTCAACATCCTGGGTACTCGGTAAAAATTGAATCATTAAAACATCAGAAACAAGTTCTTTTAAAGCCGACCGAGCTTGTCCTTCATTACCAAATCTTTCTGTCACTTCTTCCGTTAATAAGCCGTTCAAAACACTAGCCCATAACGAATCATCCGTATTTAAATTCTCTAGCTTTGTTTTGGTAGTTTTAATAACAGCACGTTCATCTTGAGTCATGTATCGGTACAATTTGACTGCCTTATTCGCATAATTTCTTATCGCTTCACTAGGCTCTTGCTGTTGACCGTTGCTCATGATGCCATTTGCAGCAAATGCCGTTGAAAATGAACTTAAAACCATCATAAAAGTCAACAACAAGCATATGGTTCTCTTAACTTTCATGGACTCCTTCTCCTCTCTTTTTAACATAATAATACATTTTCGCTTTTTTAATACTTTTTTAATAAGCGTAACAACAATAATATTAATTATATTTTATCATAGCTTGATGCATTTTTAAAGAACATTTTTAACAAATTATTCTATTCATATTTGATGAAAATTTCTAATATAAGTATATGAATCATATATTATTCTTCATATTATTTATGGTTTTGCCAATGCTTGAACCACGGGACAAAAAATATTTTTTTCTCTTTTACCTCCTCCGGTTCAGGTATAAAAATACCCTCATTATTAATTACGGCTTTTGCATTTGATTGAAACAGCACATACGCCCAATGACTGCCCATTTCCTCCTCTACTATACGCCTGCAATGATTTAGTCTGGGTATCCTACCATGGCAACTATGTGCATCCGTAGAAATAAAATGTATCAGGCCATGCCTTAGCAACCTCCATGCCGTTTGTTTAATATTTTTTCCATACATGCCGGTAAGACTTCCTGCGTTCATCTGAGCCAAAGCCCCTCTTTTAATCATATTATATAATATACTTGCATCGTGAATAATATAGTCATATCTTTCAGGATGAGCAATAATTGGCGTATATCCTTCCAATTTTAAACGATATATTACATCATAAGCGTATGCAGGAATATATTTCATGGGCAATTCAAGCAGCACATATTCCGAATGATTAAGAGTGGCCACTTGTCCTTCCTTGATTAACCGGACCATTTCCATACAAATAAAAATTTCACTGCCCGGATAAATACGAATATTAATGCTGTTCTCTTTTACTGCTTGAAATAATTGATCACATTTGTTTTTTATCAAAGAATATGTATTATTGATCTCATGATGAATATAATGAGGTGTAGCGATTATATCCGTAATTCCGTCTTCTGCAGCAATGGCCAGCATCCGGATAGAATCCTGATAACTTTCCGCACCGTCATCGACACCCGGAAGAATATGTGAATGCATATCAATCATCATTTGTCTAATTTCCTTTCAACTTACGCCATTTTTTTTTTACCGCGCACTTCATTCTCATCATAATAGTAATAGTAATAATAGCCTGAGTCTTGATTTTGGGGCTGGATTTTATTCAAAACAACCCCTAAAATATTTGCATTTACCCTTTCAAGAAGCTCTTTCGCATTTTTCATTGCATTAATTTGAACTTTTCCTGAAGCAGCTACCAATATGGTTCCATCCGTAATGGTGGACAGTACGGCAGCATCAGTAACCGTTATAATAGGCGGTGAATCTATAATAACCATGTCATAGTCTTCACGAACAGCATTGATAAGATTTTTCATAACATTTGATGATAATAATTCTGAAGGATTCGGAGGAATCGGTCCGGAAGGAATTAATTCCAAATTGTCAACTGGTAATTTTAATGCTATATTTTTATAATCTTCATGTTTAACAAGGATGTTGGTTAACCCGATTTTATTTTCTACCCCAAAGACCTGATGAACTTTTGGTTTTCTTAAATCCGCATCAATAATCAAAACCCTGCTTCCTGACTGTGCAAAAGTAACCGCCAGATTACATACCGTAGTGGTTTTCCCTTCAGATGGGCCGGAACTGGTTAACAACACAACCTTAATTGGCCTATCCGAACCGGAAAATTGTATATTCGTCCTTAATACCCTATACGCTTCCGATACAGGTGATTTAGGATTGGAATGCACTATAAGTGAAATACTATCATTCATGGAAATTCTCCTTTTTAAATAAAAATCATCCATCCATTGTATATAGGAAGTTTTTGTACTAATTCTACACTTTTTGTATTATATTATAACATTACAACGATGTACATTCAATAGTAAATAATGTCTATATTTATATGGTTCTTTTGTTGTATTTTCTATCTATTATTGTAACACATACCTTTTATGTTTTAAACCTTAAAATGATTTTATAAGTCATGCTTTGTGCACAATTCTTCCGTTTATTATTACATACTTGGCTTTCGACCGAAAATCCAATGGATTTAAATCAAATATTCCTATATCAGCATCCTTTCCAACTTCTAACGAACCTACCTTATCACTGATGCCACAATTTTTAGCTGCATTGATAGTAATAGCTTTTAAAGCCTCGGTTTCTTCCATTCCTTCCCGTACAGCAAGTGCGGCACATAAAGACAAATACTGAATGGGAATTTCGGGATGATCGGTTATAATAGCCACACTTAGACCTTGTTTTGCCAATATTCCGGGGGTTTTTAGCGTAAGATTTTTCAGTTCTATTTTTGAGCGGTCGGATAATATGGGTCCTACCATTACAGGTACATTTTCCTCTTTTAAATAGTCTGCTATTAAATGTCCTTCTGTACAATGTTCCAAGGTAATATTGATATCAAATTCCCTGGCAATCCTAAGCGCGGTAAATATATCATCCGCTCTATGTGCATGAGCTTTAATAGGAATTTCTTTATTTAAAACTTTCTGAAGGCTTTCCATTTTTAAATCAAAATCCGGCTTCTCATTTTCATCGGGATCCTGAAGATATCTATTCATAGTTTCTTTATATTCTTTTGCTTTCATTAAACTCTCTCGCAAAATAGCTGCGGTTGCCATTCTGGTGGTAGGCGATTGGTTTTTTTGATGATAAACGGATTTTGGATTCTCACCAAAAGCAACCTTCATAGCAACAGGTTCTTTCAGGATCATATCATCAATTCTCCTGCCCCATGTTTTTACCGCTGCAAATTGACCTCCGATTACATTTGCACTGCCGGGACCTGTCACAACCGTAGTAATCCCTGCCTCTCTGGCTTCCTGAAAAGCTCTGTCACAAGGATTAACAGCATCTATCGCTCGCAAATGAGGAGTTACCGGATCAGTATCTTCATTCCCATCATCGCCTTCAAATCCCATAGAATCTTCCCACATTCCTACATGACAATGTGCATCAATAAAACCAGGCAACACATATCCGCCCTCTGCATCGATTACTTGAATACATTCATCTTCTTTTAAATCCAATTCCGCCATATCTCCAACTGCCGCTATTTTTGTATTTTTAATAAATACATAACCGTTTTCATAATTTACTCCTGCCATGGTTAAAACCTTACCGTTTTTTATTAACAGCAATTTATCGCCCCCAAAAATAATAATTAAATTTATTATACAAATATAATTATTAATGATCAATTCTATAAATGACTCATTTAAAATTTCTTTCTATAGTAATCTTACCACTTATTCTCACTGATATATCTTTCAGCTGCATAGGCTGCTATTGCTCCGTCTGCAGCAGCGGTTATAATCTGCCTAAGAGGTTTTTCACGAATGTCCCCTGCGGCATATACACCGAATTTATTGGTTTGCATGCTTTCATCGGTCAAAATATAACCTCTTTCATTTAGTTCAATTTTACCTCTTACAAGATCACTATTCGGGACAACCCCTACGGCAATAAAAAGGCCGTCAATTTTCAAGTCTTTTGTTTCATTGGTTTTTACATTTTTTACGGTAATCCCTTCAACCGCATGGTTCCCTAATATTTTTTCCACTGTGGTATCCCAAATAAATTCAATTTTGTCATTAGCAAAAGCTGCATCTTGTAATACTTTTACCGCTCTAAGCTGATTTCTTCTGTGAATCACATAAACTTTTGTACAAAATCTGCTTAAAAATAAAGCATCTTCTATCGCAGTATCTCCGCCACCAACCACTGCGGTTACCTTGTCTCTGTAAAAGGCCCCGTCACAGGTCGCGCAATAGGATACTCCGACTCCTCGGAATTCTTTTTCTTTTTCAAGGCCCAACTCTTTCCATGTGGCTCCCATGGCAAGGATAAGGGTTTTAGATTGATAGGTATTCTGATTGGTTTTTACCAGCTTTTTTATCCCATCCACTTCGAGATCGATTACCTCTTCATACACAATTTCCGCACCGAACTTTTTCGCATGAGCTTCCATTTTCATCATCAAATCAGGTCCGCTTACCGTTTCATTAAGCCCCGGGTAATTATCCACTTCATAGGTTGTGGCAGCCTGCCCTCCTACATACAATTTTTCTATGATTAAGGTTTTCAATCCGCCTCGGCCTGCATACAATCCTGCCGTTAATCCTGCTGCACCACCGCCGATGATAATCACATCATACATTTTTTCCAACCTCCTTTTGAAATAAATCTAAACAATAACTAGTATATACCATGAAGAAACAATATGGTATCCCTTTTTTTATGTTCTTCCAGCGACTTTTGGGCGACCACAGGTCGTCCCTACATTTGGATACAATCGTAACTATATTATGGAGACCGTTCATATATGGATAAATCCGTTGCGTTGATGCGGCCTAAATGGATATTTAACAAGCCGATGAGTCTGTGCTCGAAGAATACAGATTTAGGAATATATGAATCGTATCCATTATACAATATATTAAGTTGATGGCATTGGTTTCTATGCCCGTCCATGTGTACGACAGCCCCGCAGTGTTCTCTACATCGTCCTGTCCAATATCATTTCAAGTAATTGTATCATAATCTTTTTACTGTCACAATCTGGTAATATTCTTATAGCCTGTTCCGCTCTTATTAAATACTTCTGTGCAAGTTGTTTGGAATATTCCACTCCGCCTGATTGGTTGACTAAATCATATATTTCCGAAAGATACTGCTGACCATGCTCTTCTTTTTGTAGAAGTTTTTTTAACCGCTCACTATACCGAGAATGTTGTAACGTATAGATAATGGGGAGTGTATAAATCCCTTGGAGGAGATCGGTATGAACAGGCTTCCCTAACAGGCTGATTTCCCCTGTCAAATCCAATACATCATCCGTAATTTGAAATGCCATTCCGAAACTCATTCCATACCTTGCTAAAGCATGTATTATTTTTTTGCTGCATTTTGCCTGCAATGCTCCTATATAACAGCTTACACTAAAAAGAATTGCTGTTTTTGCAGCAATTCTTTTTAAATACTGCCTAATTGTTATATTGGTTTTATATCGAAAATCATACTGTTGGATTTCACCTTCACATATGATTTTGATTGCCTGAATAAACCGTGAAAAATCTTTTTGATTTCCCTTTCCGTTTTGAGAAATCATGAAAAACGCCTTGCATAGCAGAAAATCTCCCGTAAAAACGGCAACATCTTTTCCCCACTGGGATTGTATACTTTCCCTCCCTCTACGTAATTTTGACTCATCAATAATATCATCATGAACCAATGTAGCCGTATGAATCAACTCTATAGCTGCCGCCAACGGAAGAATCGTCTTACTGTCGTACTCCCCTAACATTGCTGACAGTATCACCAGCAAAGGCCTTAGTCGTTTGCCCTTGGAAGAAATGGCTTCTACCGCTGTTTTTTTTACCAAGGGTTGCCGGGATTGCACGGTTTTAATGAGTAATTCTTGTACAATGTCCATTTCTTTTTGAATATTGGGATATTGATTCAATAGCTTCATAACTCACCTTTTCTTAATATTTTAGAGTATACTCTTATTATTGACATTATTACAGAAATAAATCCATTCTAATTTAAACAAGCTGCTTGAGCCGTGCTGCTATATCCTCTAAAGCCACCACTTCGTCCGACAATCCCGCTTCAAAAACGCTCTTGGGCATCCCATAGACAGCACACGAATCTTTGCTTTGAGTAATGCAATAACAATGACAATTCTTTTTTAATTCTTTAACACCCCTCATTCCGTCACTGCCCATTCCTGTCAAAATAACTGCTATCACTTTTTTTCCGGCATAGTGCTCTGCCACCGACTTAAAAAGTACATCGGCAGCCGGACGCACTCCATTTACATGGGGAGTACTTTTCAGCCGAACCTTTTTTATATTTCCTTCGGAACTGACAGTTAGATGAAAACCCCCCGGTGCAATCAGAACTTTGTTATTGCTTATCACTTGGCCTTCTTTCGCTTCTTCTACGGTTAATGCACATTTCTTATCAAGAGCTTTTGCCATCATGTTTGTAAATTCCCGAGGCATATGTTGTACCACTAAAATAGGTATCTTAACCTCATTTGTCAACTGCTTAAATATGGTTTCTAATGCTACCGGACCTCCTGTCGATGATGCAACTACAATCAAATCAGCACCTTTAAATTGGTTTATACGACGTGTAGTATTGTCAAGAAAAGATAATGGTAATTTTTGTTTTATATTTTCTACTGCTTCAGAAGTAATATTAGAACAATATCGAACTTTAATCTGTGTGAAAAGAATTTTTAAAAAATTAGTTATTTTTTTCATATTTTTATTATAATCTGCTTCCATCGGCTTTACTAAAAAATCCATTGCTCCCATTCTAAGTGCCTTAAGCACTATTTCCGCATCATTCCTACCAACACTGCTAACCATTATTACATGAATATGTGGATATTGACTTCTAATGATTTTTAATGTTTCAATGCCGTCCATTTCCGGCATATTCACATCCAATAACACGACATCAACAGAATGATGCTGAATTTTTTCAAGCGCAATAATACCGTTTGAAGCTGTACACATAACTTCTGCCAGTCCGGTATTTTGAACCGCCTCTGACAACACTTTTCTATATACCAAAGCATCATCTACAATCAAAACCTTTAATTTGTCCACCTATGTACACCCTCACCTTTTTTCAATACTTACAATATTATTATTTAAAACGTCCTTATCATTCCTTATTTGCTAATATATTTATACACATTTTTTACATTGTATAATCAACTTTTTATTAAGATGAAGGTGAAAATTATAATGGGCGGATATTTTGCTAAAGTTGCAGCGGCAAAAATGCATTATATAACCGCTGCCAATAACAGTAATTCAATATTGTCATTATATATTTGGTCAAATTGTGAAATGGGAAGGGGATTTCTACCCAGCCCGACTTCGATGGTATATCCCGGCCTTCCATATTCATTAATAAACCAATCCTTGTAACCGGCATAGGAAGCTATTCCGACGGTTTCGTCCAAATTATACCCACTTACCTGCGCCAGTTGCTCTCCGATTGTTCTTGCTTCCGGCGGCGCCAGCCCCATAAAATCCCAATAAATAACCTGTCCCTGGCTATGATATGCCAACACCAGCCTAAAATTATGATTTCTTGTAAAGTCTGCAACCGCTTTTGATTCCGGCTCGGACTCAGGATATTCTCCGGAATACCTTGTCGGCCCCGGACCGAAAACACCATAGATTGGTTCCGCCTGCTTGGATAACTCCCATGCCGCATTATAATTATGGTTTAAATCCACACCGCGAATATTGGCCTGCCATACATCCCCAAAATTTGTCTGTCCGTTATTCCATTGAATGAGATCATTATAATATGGATTATCGGATTGTAATCCATTGATGACCAAATCCACTCCGTCGGGATTAACCATGGGCATAATATAAATAGTACTCTGATTCCATATCTCCCTGGGATTATATCCATTGATATTCCGCATTTCAACATAGGCTTTTGCAAAATCTTCAACAAATTTCATCAGTAAAGGCGATGTGATCCATTCCAATGCATGGTGCGCCCCGTTATAAAATACTTCATTAGGTCCATTGCCCAGCTTAAGATAATATAAGTTTTTACCTAACACGCTTTGACCGGCCACTCCGACTTCAATAAAAGGATAACGCGCCTGTAATCCTCGGATATCTCTTTCCATAATCTCATATGTATAGGGTATATTGGTATCTACCACATCTATACCGTAAGGCACGATAATTTGTTGTCCTATGCGTAAATTATACGGATTGATTCCGGGATTTGCTGCCATTATTGCTGCAATATTGGTATAATATCGTGCGGCAATGGTATATAATGTATCCCCCGGCCTAATGGTATATGTCCTATATCCAAGAAGAAACGGTTCTAATGCTTGGTATGTGTTAGGCCCTATAATTCCGTCAGGTGCTAAACCGTTATTCCTTTGGAATTGAATTACCGCTTGCTGAGTCCGAGAACCAAAAATTCCGTCAATCACACCGGGATCATATCCTATTTTTCGTAAGAGTGCTTGAATTTCAGCAACATCGGCTCCTCTATCACCTATTCTTAACGTTCTCAATCATATCACCTCACATTTATTGTCACTAATTATTGTATAATCGAGTTACGTATTTGGTGATTGACAGACGAAAATTTGCTTGAATTCCATTGGAAATGTACATATAATATTCTGTAGGATGCATATTTTTATTTGATGAATATTATGGAAAAACATTGCGAAAAGGCTTAGAGCCTGTTAACGCAGTGGAGGAATAACCACATCACTTGTTTGAGCGATAGCGAGTTTGATGTGGCCCGACACAAGTTTACAGGCTCTTTGCCTTGTAGCTTCGGTTTTTGGAATAATATTCATCAAATGAAAACCATGCACCTTGTCCTATTGTTAAATTGACTTTTTTTGTGCAGCATGATAAAATTAAATTGGTTAACATAATAAGTTAACTAAAACATGTATAATTGAGGAGAGTGTCAAAATGAGTTTTCAAACGAAAATTTTGACCATGATCATTAGCATCATCTTTTTCATGAATAGTATAGGGACAAGCAACGGAGCATTATATCGTTTTGTGGGTACACAAACAAGTTTTGCAGAAGAACCGGAAGGTCAAGGAGAGGTACTTGACAGCAAATTAAGAGAGGTTGTTAATTTTTTAACAGGTATGGGGGTTATTGTCGGTTATGAAGACGGTACGTTTCGTCCTAACAACACCATTACCAGGGCTGAATTCAGTGCAATTGTGATTCGTATGCTTAAATTGCAGGACGCAGCGGACGCTAACACGGCTTCCTCTCCGTTTCTTGATGTTGCACAGGACCATTGGGCATTAGGCAGTATTAATATTGCTTATAATATGGGAATTATTATAGGGCATGGTGACGGAACGTTTGCACCTGAGGACGACGTAACTTATGAACAAGCAATCAAAATGCTTGTTTGTGCGTTGGGGTATGAACAAATGGCGTTGGAACGCGGCACATATCCAAACGGATACCTGTCGGCGGCTGCTTATATCGGTCTCCTCAAAGATATTACCGGAAATGTAGGTGAACCTGCCAAACGAGGGCTGGTGGCAATGGCTGTTTACAATGCCATGAATTTGAAGATACCGGAACAAGTCGTTATTCCCGGAAATATCGGCAGTGGCGGAAGCAGTGGAAGCGGTGGAAGAGGAGGCAGTTCCATCAGTGATACTTTTGAAAAGAGAACCGGTGTAGTAACTGCTAATTACGATATTTCCTTATCGGATTCCGCTCCGGTGCGGAAAGACGAAGTAGAAATCGACGGAAAAGTATACGGTGTAGGAAAAACAAATATTGCAGACTATGTGGGATATTATGTTGTTTTTTACGTGAATAAAGAAAAGAATAGTGAAAAAGAAACCATTGTCTCCTTTGAAACAGACCGCAATCGTGTGATAAGTGTGGATGCGGAAAATATCGAACCTGAAACCAATATGGCGCAGTTGGTATATTGGGAAAACAAAGTTTATGACAGTAAACCGAAAACGGAAGAAATCAGTGAAAATGTGAAAGTTATTGTAAACGGGAAGATATCTCCGTTAAAAGAGAACACGTTGAAACCGGAAATAGGTAAGTTAAAACTTATTGACAATGACAGGAACGGTTATATTGATGTAATATACGTAACCAGTTATAAACTGTATGTAGTGGATAGTAAAAACATTTCAGCAAACTTGGTATATCCTAAATATGGAAAAGAGGAATTAGAATTAAATTTTAATAGTAACTCCTATATATTGACCATGGAAAAGGACGGACAACGGTTAACAAGTATTGCATCGTTAAGCGAATGGGATGTTCTTGCCGTTGCTGAAAGTGAAAACATTGCAGGGAAAAAAATAAAGCACGTTATTGTTACAAGAAATAAGATTAGCGGAGTTATCACAGAAAGTGACGGAGAACAAATTTACATTGGAACAAAAGCGTATAAACTGGCGCCTAACTCATACAACGGCGAACTTCCTGAAATTGATGACCGTGTTGATTTGTATATGACATTTGATAATAAGATAGCGGCTCTTTATAAATATACCGTTACTGAAAAGGGATATTTAATCAAAATTTTCGAAAACAGCGGTGTCAATGAACAGATAGATTTGCAATTTCTATCCTTAAATGGTACTTCAAAAGTGATAAAGGCTTCCGGGAATATTCTATACAACAATGGTCAAACGGAGAAAACCATCGATTCCAAACAGTTGATTGAGCAGTTAGGCGGTAGCAATATGCTGCCGCAATTAGTAGAATACGAGTTAAATGGTTTGGGTGCTTTGAAGAAAATGATATTGCCAATTGATAATGTTTCAGGGACTTATAATTTGGAACAATTTTCAAAAGATTATGTTAGTGAAAATGCTGTGTATAAGCGGGCTGAAAGCAGCAATGCTGCAGATACATTCGAAGGAAGATACCGCATAACCGGTACCACGAAAATTATTTTTGTTCCGTATGGGGAAAAGAGATCAAACATTAATTATTATAAAACAAGCTATAGTTTTGTGAACGGCGGACGATACAGCATAGAAATTTATGATTTGGATAAACTTGACGGAATAGGTGTGTTGATTGTAAAAGAAACGGAAAACATGCCTAAACCGCTTATTCAAGACCAGCCCCTTTCCATTGTGTCGGATGTCAGTACGATTAACGGAGAATATCGTATGAAATATTGGCAAAGCGGATCGGAATACAGTAAATATTTAGAAGATAAGACCGTAGCGGAACAGGTCTATAGAGGCGATATTGTTCAATTTTCCACCAATGAGGAAGGACGAATTGATAATCTTATTATATTTACACCTACGGAAGAGGATTTTTATACCGTTAAAGACCGTTCGGAATATACGGGGGAAACCAATGCGTCAGGAATCAAGCTGGTATATGGGGAAGTCTATGACATGGATTTTAAAAATAATATTATTTCCGTTAAAGTGGGTGATAATGATATATTTAATTATCAGGTGGATTCTTCGTCCAAAATATATGAAATCGATAACGTACAGCAGAAGATATATTCCAGGAACTTAGGAGATATTCATAAAGAAATTCATAAAAAAGTGTTTATGAGAGTTCTGGATAGGACAATCAAAGATATTATTTTGTACAAACAAGAAAGTTAACAATTTTGTAATAAAATTTAATAATTATGTAATAATCGTAGAAAATTAGAGTATTGCCGATAAAATAGTGAATAATGTGGTTTATTATCAATATTTGACGTTGGATATAACAGGTTACTTGTGGTAAACTTATTTCGACAAATTTCTTAACATTTTATTAATAATTTATTAAAAAGATTTTTGGAGAAAGGTTTTTACCATGAGTTTACAACGATTAAGGCGATGGATGATTGTTGGAACGGCTGCTTTAGTGGTATCCGGCAATACTCTGTTTTATTATCATAATAACGACGTAAAGTCATATGAAGGTCAAGATATCAGTACAAGTGAAGATAAGGTAAATACAGAACAGGCAGAAATCAATTTATCGGAGATTCAAAAAGTTGCTAATAGCGCTCAGGAGACCGAATCAAGTGACAGTGAAACACAGCCACATTCATTATTGATGGAAAATGCGGTAGGCAATAATAATGTCAATTATAATGAGACCGAAGAAAGTGACAGCAAAACGGATACGGCCGGTTCCGGTGATATAAAGAATAATGTAGCAAATCATAGTACAAAAGCCGAAAACGCCAACGGCAATACGGAAGGTGTCGGAGAAGCAAATGTTAAACATAGCAAGAACATATTGGTACCGTGGTTTGGTGAGGCGGAGAACATATTAAAAAACGGAACCGTTGCCACTGTAACCGATGTGGATACGGGAAAAACATTTAAAATAAAGCGGGTAGCCGGATATAATCATGCCGATGTTGAAACGCTGACTGCAGAAGATACAAGAATTTTAAAAGAGTTGTACGGAGGACAGTGGAGTTGGGAAAGAAGGGCTGTGATTGTAAATGTTAATGGGATAGAGATGGCGGCATCCATAGCAGGAATGCCACATGCAGGAAGAGAAGACAAGCCTTTCGGTGCAATTGTGTCGGACAGGACAGGAGGTTATGGTAGGGGAGAAAATCTTGACGGTGTGAAAGGAAATGATATGTCCGGGGTTATTGATTTGCATTTTTATCAAAGTAAAACCCATGGGTCGAACAAAGTTGACCCACAGCATCAAAATATGGTAAAAAAAGCGGCAAACAGTAGAAATAAATGAAAAAAAGTAGCCGTAACATTTATTGTTACAGCTACTTTTTTTCATTTATTATTGTACAAGGATTATCTTCCAGCCAAGCTTTGTTCAACTTGCTGAATCATTTTCTTAACCATTTGTCCGCCGACTGATCCGGCTTCTCTTGCTGTTAAGTCTCCGTTGTATCCTTGTTTTAAGTTAACACCAACTTCACTGGCAGCTTCCATTTTGAATCTGTTGAGTGCAGCAGCAGCTTCAGGAACCAGCTTTTTATTGCTTCTTGCCATAATTATCACCTCCAGTAGTATTGTTTGTAGAAAAAGTAAATAATATAAATGTATTTTATGGTAACAGAAAAAATAAATATTAATGAATAATTGATAATTGTGACAAATTAATATAGAATGTTACAGTAAGAGCAAATTTTATTTATTTCATAAAAACAGACATACTGAGGTGTGAAAGCGGTGAATACAATGGAAGTATATTTTGATAACAGTGCTACGACCAAACCATATCGGGAAGTAGTCGATGCTATGGTAGAAATGCTTACGGATCATTACGGGAATCCGTCTTCGTTACATAGGATGGGAATACATGCCGAACGGGCTGTAAAAGAAGCTCGTGAGATTATTGCTAAAGCATTACATGTAAAAAGCAAAGAAATATTTTTTACATCAGGAGGTACCGAATCCAATAATATTGCTATCCGGGGAGCGGTGCAGGCAAACAGAAAAAGAGGAAATCATTTGATTACTTCGGCTATTGAACATCCTTCGGTATTAAATACGTTTAAAGCTCTTGAGGAGGAAGGGTATAGAGTTTCATACATTCCGGTTAATAAAGCCGGAGTGATTGATCTTGATCGATTGAATGATGAACTCTGTGAAGATACCATTTTGGTTAGCTTGATGCATGTGAATAATGAAATCGGCTCCATACAGCCCATTCATGTGATAAAAGACATGATATTAAAAAAAGCATTGAATGCACTTTTTCATGTTGATGCGGTTCAATCTTTCGGAAAGCTGTCATTGTTGCCGGAGAAATGCGGTATTGATTTGTTGTCGGTAAGTGCCCACAAGATTCATGGGCCAAAAGGCATAGGAGCCTTGTACATAAAAAAAGGGACAATAGTTAAGCCTATTGTTTTTGGCGGGCACCAAGAAATGAATATTCGTTCAGGTACGGAAAACGTACCGGGCATTGTGGGGTTCGGCCAAGCGGTTAGGCTGGCTTTTCAGGATATGGAGCAAAAAGTCCGTCATATACAGAGTATTCGGGCGGCTTTAAAAGAAAAGATTGTAAGTGGTATAAAGGATATATACGTAAATGGGGACAGTGAAACAAATTCTGCACCACATATTTTAAATGTATCATTTTTCGGTGTAAGGGCTGAGGTTTTACTGCACGCTTTAGAAGATAAGGGGATTTTTGTATCCACCGGTTCGGCTTGCTCCTCCAACAAACCGTCACCCAGTCATGTATTACAGGCAATCGGTTCATCTAAAGAGTGCATTGACAGTGCAATAAGATTTAGTTTTTCTGAATTTAATACTATGGAAGAAGTGGAATATTGTTATAACCAACTAAACAGTATCGTAGAACAGCTCAGGAAATATGTCAGGAGGTAAAAAAATATGAATGAAGTGATCTTGGTAAAGTATGGTGAAATTATTTTAAAGGGATTAAACAGACCCATTTTTGAGCAGCAACTGATTCATAACATAAAAAAGGCGTTACAAGGTTTGGGGGAAATAAGCATTACATGCGTCCAGGCAACTATATATATTGAACCTATGAATTTACAGGTAAATATTGATGAGGTGGTTCAACGACTCCGGAAAGTATTTGGAATTGTATCCATCAGCCGCGTTGCCAAAGTGGAAAAGAATATGAAATTCATCAAAGAAAAGGCCGTAGAGTATTTGCTTCCGATGTTGGAACAAGCAAGGACTTTTAAGGTAGAGACAAAAAGAGCCGATAAAAAATTTCCTTTGAAATCTCCTGAAATCAGCAGAGAGGTAGGAGGATATATTTTAAGCAAGGTTTCGCATTTAAAAGTGGATGTAAATCATCCTGATGTTATTGTAAATGTTGAAGTGCGTGATACATCTGCATATGTCTATTCGGAAAAAGTACCGGGCGTAGGAGGAATGCCTACAGGAACAAACGGGAAGGCAACGTTATTGCTATCCGGAGGGATTGACAGCCCTGTTGCCGGATGGATGATTGCAAAAAGAGGCGTTGAGTTGGACGCGGTACATTTTTTCAGTTATCCTTATACCAGTGAACGGGCAAAAGATAAAGTGATTGAATTAGCGAAAATTCTTGCTTCTTATACAGGAGCGTTTCATTTGCATGTTGTTCCTTTTACGGATATTCAGTTGGCAATTCATGAAAAATGCCCGGATGAGCATTTAACACTTATTATGAGAAGGTTTATGATGAAAATTTCTGAAAAGATTGCATTAAAAAATAAATCCAATGCACTGGTTACCGGAGAGAGTTTAGGACAGGTTGCAAGCCAAACCATTCAAAGTTTGGGGGTTACCAATGCGGCCGTTGACTTGCCGGTGTTCAGACCGCTTATCGGCATGGACAAAGATGAGATTGTTTCCATTGCAAGAAAAATTGAAACGTTCGAAATTTCCATTCTTCCCTATGAGGATTGTTGTACTATATTTGTACCCAAGCATCCTACCACAAAACCCCAGTTGGAAAAGATTATGGCGTCCGAAAGTCGGTTGGATTTGGAAAGATTAATTGACGAGGCAGTAAGAGGGACGGAAGTTATTGAAATTACGGCAGAATGAGTACAGTTGATTGATCAAATAGGGCATTAATTTTTGTAGGGGCGATTCAGGAATCGTCCGTTTGATGATATTATTATAATGGATATTGGTTTATATATTCCTGAATCGGTATTTACTGTGGGGACACCATACATAGTGTCCGAAATCGGTATATTCACATACGGACGCCATGTATAGTGTCCCGCCCCTACAAGAGACAATCTACCTTCATCAATTTAATACGTTATGCTTTAGAGAAAATTAGAAACCTAAGTGTAAGAACATTGTTTTTTTATGCCCGCTCGTTTATGCTACAGCTTCCAACAGTTATTTATTCTGATCTTTTTCTCTTAATTCCACTCTTCTGATTTTACCGCTGATTGTTTTGGGAAGTTCATCCACAAATTCAATAATTCTTGGATATTTATAGGGTGCGGTTACTTTTTTCACATGGTTTTGCAATTCAACTTTCAGTTCCTCAGAAGGAGTGTAGCCTTTTGCCAGAACAACGGTAGCTTTTACAACCGCTCCTCTGATTGGGTCCGGAACTCCCGTTATTGCCGTTTCAAGTACGGCAGGATGTTCCAGTAATGCACTTTCCACTTCAAAGGGGCCGATTCTGTAACCGGAGCTTTTAATGACGTCATCCGCACGTCCTACAAACCAAAAGTAACCATCTTCATCTTTCCATGCCATATCGCCTGTATAGTAGACTCCGTCATGCCATACGTTTTCGGTTCTTTCTTTATCGCGGTAATATCCTCCAAACATTCCCACCGGTTTTTGTTTATCGGTGCGGATAACAATCTGACCTTCTTGGCCTACGTCGCATGAGTTACCGTTTTCATCGATAATATCTACAATATATCCGGGTGCAGGCTTACCCATGGAACCCGGTCGAGGTTCCATCCATGGAAAGTTGCCAAGTACAACGGTTAGTTCGGTTTGTCCGAAACCTTCCATCACTTTTAATCCGGTAGCCTTTAAAAATTGATAGTATATTTCAGGGTTAAGCGGCTCACCTGCTATGACACAATATTTTAAAGCCGACAAATCATATTGGGTTAAATCTTCTTTAATTAAAAAACGGTATATGGTAGGAGGCGCACAGAACGTTGTGACCTTGTATTCGGAAATTACCTTCAGCAGATTTTTCGGAACGAATTTGTCGTAATCATAAACAAAGACAGCGCTTCCGGCAAGCCATTGACCGTAAATTTTTCCCCAAACCGCTTTTGCCCAACCGGTATCCGCAACAGTAAGATGTAAACCGTCTTCGGTTACATTTTGCCAGAATTTCGCAGTAACGATATGTCCTAAAGGATAAAGAAAATCATGTTGCACCATTTTAGGCTGTCCGGTTGTTCCTGACGTGAAATATAGCAAGGAAATATCTTCATTGGTTGGCATTTCTTCACCCACCGGTCTGATAAAATGTTCATCTGCTTTTTCCATTTCTTTGTGAAAATCAATCCATCCTTCCCGATGACCACCTACCATAATCTTATATTGTAAGGTAGGAGATTCAGGTTGCGCACTTTCAATATGCTCTACAACTTCCGGGTCAAAAACGGATACCACTGCTTTAATATCAGCAGCGTTATTTCGATAGATGTAATCTTTCTTAGTCAAGAGATGGGTGGCAGGAATGCAAATGGCTCCTATTTTATGTAATGCCAGAATACAGAACCAAAATTCGTAATGCCGTTTAAGTACCAACATGACAGGGTCCTGCTTTTTAATACCGATGGATTTAAAAAAGTTTGCAGTTTTATCGCTGTAATATTTTAATTGCGCAAAAGTAAATTGAGCGCTTTTCCCTTCATCATTGCACCACACAAGAGCAATCTTATTCGGTGAAATTTTGGCCAGTTCATCTACTACATCATAAGCAAAATTAAAATGATCCGGAATCTTGATCTTAAAATTTTCATAGAAATCCTCATACGAATCAAAATCCAATCTTGAAACATATTTTTCGAGTAACATATTCATACCCTTCCTTATTTCGTAGTTTGAGTAATCGTTTGGTTAAATGATAACGGCAAGAAACTTTGCAGGCTTGCCGTCCAATGCCTGCATGCCATGGGGATAGCTTGAATCAAAGTAAAGAGAATCCCCTTCGTTTAAAATAAATTCATGTTTATCAATTACTATTTTTAAAGTGCCTTCAATCACATAATTGAACTCTTGTCCTACATGTGTGTTAAAATTAATTTTTTTGTTTTCCGGTTGAACGGTGACCAGAAAAGGTTCGGCCTTTTTATTGACAAAGTTGTATGCAAGGTTTTGATAGTCATAGTCTTTTCTTCTTTCTACCTTTAGTCCCTTACCTTTTCGAACCAAGGAATAAATGTGCAGTTTAGGATCTTCACCGGTTAAAATGGCGGTCAGTTCCACATTAAACTTATTTGCAACGGCATACAAAAAGCTTACAGGAATATCAACATTTCCGCTTTCGTATTGTTCATACTGCTCAGCAGTAATATGAAATTCTTTGGCCAGTTCTTCTACAGAGAAATTTGAAATTTCACGTAATTCTCTTATTCGCTGAGCAATTTGTTTAATTTGTTCGGACATAATAGTACACTCCTTTCCTAATTTAAAATTTTTCATTGTTTCCATCATATCAAAAAAAATTTAAAAATGAAATGTTTCTAACGAAAAAAACATAAAACTATTGGTAAATAATGTAAATAAGCATAATTCATTAATATTTACAAATTGTAATTATTTCATCGAATGATTTATTCCAAACAACAAAAAATATATATAAAATATATAAATATATAAGTTGGAACAAATTCATCTTTACAAAAGATTTTGGGAGCTGAAATTCATGAAGTTTTTTTGTTTAAAAATAAGTACGTTGATTTTTATTTTGTTGACCGGCATTATATGTACTTCTTGCAATTGGTTTGCAAAGCAAAATCAGAATTTGGAAAACGATAATGCGGATATTACACCGGTTCCGCGAAGAATAACAGTTGAGCAATCAACATCGACGCCAACCCCGACACCAACCCCGGTTCCAACTCCGACTCCTGAAATACCGGTAAATACAAAACTAAGCGAGTTTTCCACGGAACTATTAGATAGGAGTTGGCCAAGGGTAAATAACATAAAGCTTGCATCAAAAGCCATTAACGGCTATATTGTTAAATCCGGTGAAGTATTCTCTTTTAATGAAGTGGTAGGTGAAAGAAGTACGGAAAGAGGGTACAGAATTGCACCTGTTATTTTGAAAGGAGAACGGGCATATGATGAAGGCGGTGGTGTATGCCAGGTCAGCAGTACATTATATAATTCGGTGAAAGCGGCAGGTTTGGAAGTTTTAGAAAGGCATTCTCATTCAAAGGACGTTCACTACTTGCATCCGGGGGAGGATGCAGCGGTTGAATACGGTACAATGGATTTTAAATTTAAAAATACAAAGGAATTTGCTATCAAAATAGAGGCATATGTTATGAATAATAAAATGATTACAGCTATTATAAAAGCAGAGTAAAAGAAGCTTTCCACTTTCAACTTTCCGCTTTCTACTTTCTACTAATCACTAAAACTTTATTTTTTCAAATAGTCCGACGGATTGATTCCTATTATTTTTTTAAACAACCGGCTGAAATAATAAACATCCCTATATCCCACCGTCAAAGCCGCTTCCGTCACATTACAATCACCGCTGAGTAAAAGGTCACGTGCTTTGTTGATACGTACGTGATTTTGATACTGTATGGGCGTAAAACCTGTGATTTTCTTAAAAAGCAGTCGAAAATGGGAGGTACTTAAGCCTGAAAGTTTTGCCAAATCTTCGACGGAGTAATTATTATAATGATTTACCTGAATGAAGTTTGCAACTTTTTCAATGGTTTGGTAATGCGGAGTGTTGAAGGATGAATATTCCATTTCCTTAATGATACAAAAAAGAATGTCCAACAGAAGGCTGCGACATTTAATTAAATATCCCGGCCGTTTTCCGGTCCAAGCGTTGTTTAATTCCGCCATAGTAACGGGGAAATGATAAGTATTTAAAGAAGGCGGTATATGAAGGAAAGATAGAAATTTATCTTGTGACCAGGTATCGGCAAAAGAAATATCGAAAGCAATGGTATAAAAATGCCAGGGAGCTTTGGGGTCAGAAGCGGCAGAGTGGGGATAACCCTTAGGAAAAAACAAAGTGTCTCCTTTGTTGACGGTAAGAGTTTTACTGTTTATATTATACGTTGCTTTCCCGTCGACACAAAAACCTATAATATAATAATCCGAATTGGCTAAGCTGTTAATATGCCACTTGGGATTGGGGAGTCTTTCAGCAATAAGCCCTATCTTTGTAATTTGAAAATCATATTCCTTTTGAATACCCATGTACTTGTTATCACCTTTATTAATCTTTTGATTTTGTTTGAAGATGATTCGTTATGTCTATTATATCCTGTAGTTTTTAAAAAGTCTACTATGTGTAACAAGAATTTATAAATAATAATTATTCTTTATCTTTTAGTTGATGAATATTATTCCAAAAACAGAAGCTACAAGGCTAAGAGCCTGTAAACTTGTTTCGGGCCATATCAAACTCGCTGCCGTTCAAACAGGTGATTTGGCTGTTCCTTCACTGCATTAACAGGCTCTCAACCTTTTCGTAATGTTTTTTCCATAATATTCATCAACTAAGTAAAAGGTACTTTTGAGGAATGAAAATCATCTTCCCAAATACCCGCCGTCAACGGGAATGATTGCTCCGCTTAGGTAGTCGGAGGCTTTTGATGAAAGAAATATGGTTACGCCTTTGATGTCATCCGCATTGCCCCAGCGTCCCAAAGGGATTCTGGACAAAATTTCCGCATTGCGTTTCGAATCTTCTATCAGTTTTGTATTCATTTCCGTTGCCATATACCCGGGAGCTATGGCATTTACATTAATCCCTTTTGACGCCCATTCATTGGATAATGCTTTTGTCAGTTGAGCGACCCCGCCTTTTGCAGCGGCATATGCAGGAACGGTTATTCCGCCGAAAAAGCTTAACATGGATGCAACGTTGATGATTTTTCCGCTTTTGTTTTTAAGCATTTCTCTGCCTGCCAATTGACACATTTTAAATACTGCTCTTAAGTTAATGTTTAAAACATCATCCCAGTCGCTTAAGAGAAAATCCTCACATTTATTCCTGCGTTGTATTCCTGCATTATTTACAAGAATATCCAGTTTTCCGTCCAAAAGTTCCAATGCCTGTTTAAAGGAATGTTCAATATCATTTTCATCGGCTAAATCGCATTTTAAAGCCTGGACATCAAAGCCTTTATCATTAAATTCTTTGGCGGTCTTAAAAACACGGTCACTGGAAGCCAGTATCACCACTTTGGCACCCGCTTCACATAAGCCTTCGGCCATTCCTTTGCCCAAGCCGCGGCTTCCTCCTGTAACCAATGCGGTTTTTCCGTGCAAATCAAATAAATCCATGATGAAAACCTCCTATTTAAAATTTAAACATTACTTTTACAGCCCCTGTTCCTTGAGTGAGCAGCAGGTCAAAACCCTCTTGTGCCTGTTCGGCAGGTAAAACATGGGTAATGATTTTTTCGAACAAGGGTTGGTTTGCAGCCAACTCTGCAGCTATTTCAAAGTCCTTTTGCCTGTAAACCCTTACAAAATGTATGGATGTTTCTTTTACCATTCCCTTAAATAACGGCAACTCCGTCGGCTTTTTGTAGGATGCAACAATGACAATTTGTCCACGAACTTTAACAACATCAAGGAGAGAATTTGCAACGGGTGCTACACCTGCACAATCGTATACTCTGTCAAAACCGTCGCCGTTTGTTCGTTTTAATACGAAATCATTTAAATCGGTTTCATTAGGGTTAATCACGTCAAATCCAAGCTCTTTCGCCAATGCGATTCTGGCGGCATCCGTTTCTGCAAGTACAATGTCCTTTGCACCGAACATTTTAAGAGTCAGCGCAAGGCAGAGACCGATGGTACCACATCCGAATACCAAAGCATTATCTCCGGGTAAAAAGCCTGTTTCTCTCAAAGTATGTACGGTAACGGCAATGGGTTCGATAAACGCTGCCAATTGATCCGAAACACCATCGGGAACCTTTATGACTTGATCTTTGGGTACGGCAATGTATTCCGCCATTCCTCCGTCGGTATCAATTCCAAAAAGGCCCAATGTGTTGCAAACATGTTTGTTGCCTGTTATACACGGAGTGCATTTCATGCAGGAAATTAAAGGATAGACGGTTATCCTTGTACCCTTTGGAAATTCATCCGTATCTTGTGCAATAACCCCTGAAAATTCGTGGCCCATAATCAGCGGTGCTTTTGCACGTGGATGCGTTCCGGCATAAATATTTAAATCCGTACCGCATATTCCCGCATAAGAAACTTTCACCAGTACCCAGCCGTCGGGAACTTTAGGCATAGGCACATCATTTACGCCGATTTTGTTTGGCCCTAAAAATTGGATTGCTTTCATTGTATTTCCCTCTCTTTCTAAAGTTTATTTACAGGATAATGTACCGGTTCATTTGACAAAAACCGGACTGCTTCTTCAGCAGCTTTTCTTTTTAATTCAACGGAAGATTGTTCGGAATACCATGCAGTATGAGGACTTATAATAAGATTGTTACATTGAAGTAGAGGACTGCTTGCAGCTAAAGGTTCATGCTCAACTACATCAATTGCGGCGCCTGCAATTTCGTTGTTTTGTAAGGCCCATAGCAAAGCATCTTCATCAATGATTCCGCCTCTGGCCGTATTAATGATGTATGCTGACTTCTTCATGTTTTTAAACTCTTTTTCGCCAAAAAGATGGTATGTGCTTTCATTCAAAGGACAATGTATGGAAATAATATCGGACTGTTTTACAAGTTCATCAAAGGATACAAAAGTAACAAAGTCCGGAAATACCCTGCCTTCTTTTTTGTATTCTATATCATAGGCAATAATCCTGCAACCCAGAGCATGAACACGTTTTGCAAATTCCGTGCCGATTCGTCCCACACCGCAGATTCCTACGGTGCACTCACGTAATCTGTAGATGGGAATTCCCTTTTGATAGTCCCAAATGCCTTTTCGTATTAAGCTGTTTGATAAAACAACCTTTCTTGCCAATGCCATCATTAATGCCAGGGCATGGTCAGCTACTTCATGAGTGCCGTAATCCGGAACATTGCATATCTGAATACCATATTGATTGGCATCTTCGATATTTATGTTGTCGTATCCTACGCCATAACGAACAATGCATTTTAATGTAGGGAGTGCTTCAAATATTACTTTGTCCATTTTTACATACTGATTCAAAAGTACAACGGCATTTTGGCAATTTTCAATGACCTCTTGCTGTGTTTTACAATGAAGCCAGTCGAAATGATAGCCGGCTTTGCTGAAAACTTTCCTTTCCGCCTCAACGTCTTTGTGGTCCAAATCACAGATAACAATTTTATGGTGATTCATTGATATCCTCCTTTAATATCTTTGATTGTATATAAATATAACATTTAATATTGTTAAAACATATTCAAATATTGCTAAAAATTATAAAAATATTGCTTTTCCAAACAAATGTATTATAATAGAAGAAAAACAGTGACAGGAGGAAAACCAGGTGAGGGAAATTGTTGATTTCAAATACAGGGAGCTTGGCAAGGATGAGTTAAACAACAAAAAACATTCCCATAACAATTGTTATGAAATGCTCCAAATTTGGTCCGGTGAAGGGATTATTATGGTGAAAGACCGATTGTATCCCATAAAAAAAGGTTCTGTGTATTTTATCAACGGAGTGGATATTCACTGTTCTGCACCGAAGAATCCGGATGAATATATTCGAAGTAAAATTGTTATTTCAAGTGAATATGTTAATAGAATAGCGGATTTGACGGAATGTCTGGAAGTTATCAATGATTTATTTATAAGAAACGGCGGAACGTGTATTGAATTAGATCAACATGAAGCTGCAATCATTGATGAAGAATTATTAAAAATAGCTGATAGCTTAAATGAAAACACATTGTATACAAATGTTAACGTGGCAACCTCTATGTTTAAAATTTTTGCTTATGCACATAGTCACAAGAATTCTTACAATCCTGCCTTAACCAATAAAATTTCCGACGTATTGAAGTACATTAACAAGAATATAGAAAGAAAAATTACTTTGAGAGAAATATGTGATTATGCTCATTTTAGTAAATATTATCTTTGTCACGTTTTTAAAGAAACGATAGGTATGACGATTTTTGATTATATTTTATTTCGGCGCCTTTCCATTGCAAAAAAGAAATTATTATATACGAATATGCAGATAGCCGATATTGCAATGTCATCCGGTTTCAGCAGTTTTGCGTATTTTAGCAAAGTATTTCGGCTATACGAAGGAATCACCCCAAGTAAGTTTAGAAAGATGAACAAAAAAAGAATTGCATCAGAATAATCGTTTTGTGCAAAAAAAAATCTTTTTCTTTATTCAAAATATAAGGATTCCATTTTATTATAAAGTCAGAATATATAAATCAAAAAGGGGTATGAATATGAAACAAAATCATTTGACAAGTCCGGAGAATCCCATGAATGACAAAATGTCTTATGCGGCTGAACCGTTTCCTATTTCAGAGAAAGAACTTTGCGACAGATACGAAAATGTTACAACCGCAATGGTGAATGACGTACTGCGTGAGATGGGATATCTGTATCAGACATTACCTAACAATATTATGCCATTAAGGGATGATATGAAAGTTGTAGGGATTGCTTTTACCATTAAGGGTTCCAAAAATCTTGATATAACGGATGAAATGGTTCAACGGGCTCAGATGCTTGAAAGCATACCGCCTGACAGTGTATGCGTATGGGATACAAGCGGTGATGATGAATCCGCCCAGTGGGGGGAAATCATGACCATGGCCGCGAAGAAACGTGGCTGTCGTGGTGCAATAGTGGACGGTGGTGTGCGGGATACCAATAAGGTTTTAGCACAAAATTTTCCGGTTTTTTGCAAATATCGAAGTTCCAATGGTATGCTTGGAAGATTTCGGATGATTGGTTACCAAATTCCTATTCGCATTGGTACGGTAAACGTTCATCCGGGAGATATAGTTTATGGGGACATTGACGGATGTATTGTTATTCCCAGAGCAATCGCCTATGAGGTTTTAATACGTGCAGAACAAATTCGTGACAATGAGGTTGAAATTAAAAAAATGGTAAGCAGTGGCGTAAGTCCAAGAGTAGTGGTGGAAAAAGGCGGATATTTCTAAAATGCTTTAAAAATGCCAAAAATACTTTACAAGGAGGTAAAAAGAATGAAGTTTAATGGAAAAAACTATGTAGTTACCGGAGCAAGCGGAGGTATGGGTATACTGTTATGTGATAAACTTGCGCAGAACGGTGCAAACCTTATATTATGTTCCAACGATGAAGAACGGCTGGACTCATTGGTCAAAGAGCTTTCTGAAAAATACGGAAGCCAAATTATAAGTAAAGTTGTAGATGTTACGGATGAAGCACAAGTGGCGAAGTTTATACGAGAAGGCAGTGAAAAATTCGGTAAATTGGACTGCTTGCTTAACCTGGCAGGTCTTTCTATTCCCAATAAGTATGAAGAAACCGATGTCAATGTATATGATACCGTTATGGATGTTAATGTTAAAGGTTCTTTTCTTACTAGTAAACATTTTGCAGCCTATGCAAATTCACCGGCGCTTATTGTCAACATAGGAAGTATGGCTGCTCGCAATACCAACGCAAACGCACCTATTTATTGTATGGCCAAGGCGGCAGTTAACAAATTGTCTGAGGGATTATTGCTTCAACTTGGCAAAAAGAACATCCGTGTAACAACCATTAATCCCGGTGGAACTGATACACCTTTCTGGGGTACTCGACAGGTTGACCGAAGCAAATTGATGAAACCTTCGGACGTGGTGGATGTAATCTGGATGGTGTTGAATATAAGCGAAAACATCCAAGTTCATTCCATTGATTTTGAAAGCTTTAGCAAATTCAATCAATAGAATCAACCAATAGAAAATTACATTATAGAAAGGAATTTTTCCATGAAAACATTGGACATGTCAAAAAAGCTGTTTGAACGATATGAAAGCCAGCATCGGATTTATCACTATTATGGATTACTTGCATTATATGCATTGGCGCAAACAGCATACGAAGCCCAAGATGAAGAAATGTTAAACAAGTGCAAGCAGATGCTTGCAATGTATCCTCATGAAATCGAGCATCCCCGTTATAATTTTGAAAATTATGAAGTAGGCGGAAACGGAAAAGCATGGTTGGTTTATAAGGGATTATTTGATGAAGAACGCGAAAATATTAGGATATATGCGGAAAAAACCATGAAGGCACCGGTTGATTCCAATGGCATTTTGTGTCTGCCTACCCAACCTGAAAAAGGCATGATCTGGATTGATGTGGTTACGGCAGTGACCCCGTTTATGCTGTATGCAGGACTGGCGTTAAAGGAGGAAAAATATATTGATTTTGCCGCAGAACAGTGTTTTAAAATGTATGATATTTTTTTGGACCGGACTTGCGGACTACTGCATCAGTCAAAAGGGTTTATGAGCAATCCGGAGTTGGTCTCACACGACCATTGGAGCAGAGGAAACGGTTGGGGGTATTTGGGCCTTGCCGATTTGGTTGAGCATCTGCCTGTTGATTCAAAGCACAGGAAAAGGGCTGAAAAATATTTTACGGATTTATCCAGGGCGCTTATTAAATACCAAACGGAAAAAGGCGTCTGGCGGCAGGAAATCCCTTGTGACTATTCATGGTACGAGTCCTCAGGTACCGGACTGATTGCTTACGGATTGGGAATTGGACTACGGACAGGCCTGCTTGACAGGGAAACATTTGAAACTCCGTTTAAAAAAGCAATTCATGGGATTGTCCGTTATTTTATCAATGACGACTTTTCCACCAACATGTGCTGTTCCGGTTGCCTTTGTCCAGGCACCGGAAAGGAGAAGGGAACCATAAAAGCTTATTTAACAGAGGTATGGCCGTGCAAGGACGAGCCTCATTCCTACGGCGCATTAATGCTTGCGCTTGTGGAAGCGCATAGAAATGGGATTACGGAAGTGGAAAAGTAGAACAGTTGGAAGAGTTGGAAAGTTGGAAGAGTTGGAAAGTTGGAAGAGTTGGAAAGTTGGAAGAGTTGGAAAGTTGGAAGAGTTGGAAAGTTGGAAAGTTGGAAAGTTGGAGGAGTTGGAAAGTTGGAAAGTGGAAGAGTGGAAGTAGAAAGTAGAAAGTAGAAAGTAGGAAGTAGAAAGTAGGAAGGTGTACTGTTAAATTATGTTAGGAGTGATGTTATGGGATATTTGTTAAAATATGATCTAGTAGAAAAAATTAGAAATGACATTTCAAGTAATATGCAGTTAAAAAATCTGTGGGATAGTCTGTATCAACGAACCATGGATTTTACACGAACGCCGCAGTTATCAAAACCGCAGGATACGGTGAAATGGTGGCACTTAATCTGGGAGCGACTTGGAGATGCCGCTTTTGTATGTGCTGTTATGCCCAATGAACAGTTGAAAACTTTTGTTCATGACGTTGTTATGGATGTATGCAATAAAGATATAGATGAATGGCTTGGGCCTTGGTTCAGAAAGAGAACCGATGAAAAAGTGGCCACTTTGGAAACGGCACATACCGGTATTGCCGTAGCCGTTGCATTTGATATGTGTTCCATATTGTTCAGTGATGAAGAAAAGAAGGTTATTTTTTCGGCATTAAGGGAAAAATGTCAGGTATTATGTAAGGCATTTTTAAAAAACTTGAAGACGACAACAAAAGTTAACAATTGGTATATGGTTATTTTAGACGGTTACATAACCGTTTCCTGTGTTTTAAATGATGAGAAAGCTGTAAAGGAAGGTATATCCGTTTATCAGGAATTGCTCAAGGCATATAGCAAGGATTCCTACGGTGAATCGCTGCAATACTCAAATTATGCGTCACTACATCTTTGCCACGCCTATGAAATGGTTTCGGCCTGTTATCCGGCTTTATTAAAGCAGTTAGACTGCAGTGTATACGGAAATTTAATAAAATGGTACGTGGCAAGTTTCATGTATATGAAACCTCTTTACGGTGAATGGGGGGAACATGTGGCATATCCCCGTTCGTTGAATTTTGGAGACAGCGCGGCCATTTTCAGACCAAGCGGAGATTTGCTGATTCATTTGTCCGCAAGGCTTAAAAACACCGTTCCGATAAATGCAGGATTGGCGAGATGGCTTTTTGACGTTACTTATGGAAATCCCTCCCATGAGCCTTGTGACAGGTCAATCTTTGGATTTATCAATAACTATCATTATTTAACGATTATGTTGTTTTCCGATAGTACAGAGGCTATTTCACCTCAAGGTGCAGGGATGCCGTTATTGTCTTCTTTTGAGACGGGTACCGTTGTATTCCGTGATCGATGGGAGAATCCGAAGTTGATTTTAGGCATTCAGGGCGGTTACAAATGCAACAATGTAACGGCTCACAGGCATTTTGATCAAAACAGTTTTATTGTCTCCTATTTAAATGAGCGAATGATCCTGGATCCCGGGCATTGTTGCTACAGATTGTATAGTCATAGACACAGTGTCAGCAATGAAGCACATAGCACGTGGACGTTTGAAACAGAAGAGCACCGCTTAATATGCCAGAAACCTGTTGAAGGCAATTTTCTTTCCGGCATTCAGGAACCAATGAATAAATTGAAAATTGCAGAGAAAATTGACAATATAGGAGTAATTTCATCCGACTGTGCACCGGTATACGGCGAGGATTTTATACGTGCAGAACGCTCATGGATTGTTTATAATTCCAACGTAATATTTATTGTGGACAGGATTAAAACCAAAATTCCCGTTAAGGTAAATACACATTTTGTGGTAAATAACCGTAACAATATGGTTGATGAAAGAATTTTCTACAATCTTCGTGTGGTGATAAGAAGAAACGGTGTAGGAATGAAGCTACTGCCGTTATCTGCTGAAACAGAAAAACTCATTATGGAGCGTGCGTGGGGATTTGCCCATGACTGTTATCATCCTGAACCGAACAATATAGGTCAGGGGAAGGAAGGCAGTGCATTGATATATAAATATACTACGGAGGAATATAAAACCAAA